>Ga0160451_100129_pt1 | contig 68049 bp, 85 predicted proteins | sample HID1975M_E1MG_FD_108270 | JGI IMG/M metagenome (GOLD analysis project Ga0160451, IMG submission 108270) | Enriched soil microbial communities from UW Madison campus, WI, USA - HID1975M_E1 MG | ecosystem: Environmental > Terrestrial > Soil > Unclassified | place: USA: Madison, Wisconsin... | reverse complement strand
GTTGTCGCTGAAGTCCCGACCGTCGGCCGCCAGACGGGCCGACAGCTCGTTCGTCACCCAGTTGGACACCAGCTTGGCGTCGCGACCCTTGGCTGCGGCTTCGAAATAGTCGGCCTTGGCCTGTTCCGAGATCAGCACCACGGCGTCGTATTGCGACAGGCCGTAGTCGGCCATCAGGCGACGGCGCTTCTCGTCCGGCAGTTCGGGCAGGTCAGCCTTGATGCTGTCGATCCAGGCCTGCTCCAGCTCCAGCGGCAGCAGGTCGGGGTCGGGGAAGTAGCGATAGTCCATCGCCTCTTCCTTGGAGCTCATCGAGCGCGTCTCGCCGGCCGTCGGGTCGTACAGGCGGGTTTCCTGAATGATCGAACCGCCGTCCTCAAGGATTTCGATCTGGCGGCGCGCCTCGTACTGGATCGCTTGCGAAATGAAGCGGAACGAGTTGACGTTCTTGATCTCGCAGCGCGTGCCCAGATGGCTGAAATCGCCGGTGGCCTTGAACTTCTCGTAGTTCCCCGCGCGGCAGACCGAGACGTTCACGTCGGCGCGCAGATTGCCCTTTTCCATGTCGCCGTCGCAGGTGCCCAGATAGATCAGGATGGTCCGGATCTTCTTGACGTAGGCGACCGCCTCTTCCGGCGAGCGGATGTCGGGCCGGGACACGATCTCCATCAGCGCCGTGCCGGCGCGATTCAGATCGACGTAGCTCTCGGTCGGCGACAGGTCGTGGATCAGCTTGCCCGCGTCCTGCTCCAGGTGCAGGCGCTCGATGCCGACGTTGAAGAAGGAGCCGTCCTCGGCCTCGACCTCGACCACGCCTTCGCCAACGATCGGGAAATACAGCTGGCTGATCTGATAGCCGGTGGGCAGGTCGGGATAGAAGTAGTTCTTGCGGTCGAACTGACTGCGCCGGTTGATCTGCGCCTTCAGGCCCAGGCCGGTCTTCACCGCCTGTTCGACACAGTGTTTGTTCAGCGTCGGCAGCATGCCGGGGAAGCCGGCGTCGACCAGCGACACCTGCTCGTTCGGCCCCGCGCCGAAGCCTACGGCCGCGCCGGAAAACAGCTTGGCCTTCGACGCCACCTGGGCGTGAATCTCCAGCCCCATGACGATTTCCCAATCGCCGGTGCGGCCCTGGATGAGTTTGGAATTCTCGGTCATGCTCACCACCACTTCTCCGGCCTGGCGACAAAGCCGGCGGCCTCTTCCAGCGCGGCGGCGACCTGGAAGACGGTCGCTTCGTCCAGGGCCTTGCCGATGACCTGCAGGCCCAGCGGCAGGCCGTTGGCGTCCAGGCCCGCGGGGACCGAGATGCCGGGCAGGCCGGCCAGGTTGGTCGTCACGGTGAAGATGTCGTTCAGGTACATCGTCAGCGGGTCGATCTGCTTGTCGCCGATGGCGAAGGCGGCCGACGGGGTCGAGGGGGTCAGGATGGCGTCCACCTTGCCCCAGACGTTGTCGAAATCCTCGGCGATGCGGCGACGGACCTTCAGCGCCTTGACGTAATAGGCGTCGTAATAGCCCGCCGACAGGACATAGGCGCCGATGATCAGGCGGCGCTTCACCTCGGCCCCGAAGCCCTCGGCGCGCGAGGTCTCATACAGGTCGGTCAGCGAGGTCGCGGCGTCGGCGCGGTGGCCGAAACGCATGCCGTCATAGCGGGCCAGGTTCGACGACGCCTCGGCCGGGGCCACGATGTAATAGGTCGGCAGGGCGTATTTGGTGTGCGGCAGGCTGATCTCGACGATCTCGCAGCCGGCGGCCTTGAGCCACTGGACGCCCTGATCCCACAGGGCCTGAATTTCGGCGGGCATGCCGTCGATGACGTATTCAGCGGGCACGCCGATGCGCAGCCCCTTGACCGACTGGCCGACAGAACGGGTCCAGTCGGGCGTCGGGACGTCCAGGCTGGTCGCGTCCCTGGGGTCGTAGGAGCACATGGAGTTCAGCAGCAGGGCCGCGTCCTGGACCGTTTTGGTGATCGGCCCGGCCTGGTCCAGCGAGCTGGCGAAGGCGACCATGCCGAAGCGGCTGGCGCGGCCGTAGGTCGGCTTGATCCCAACGGTGCCGGTGAAGGCGGCGGGCTGGCGGATCGAACCGCCCGTATCCGACGCGGTGGCGGCCAGGCACAGGTCGCCGGCGACGGCCGCGGCCGAACCGCCGGATGAGCCGCCGGGCGTCAGGTCGGCGTTCGAGGCGGTCGATTTCCACGGGTTCACGACGGGACCGAAGGCGCTGGTCTCGTTCGACGAGCCCATGGCGAACTCGTCCATGTTCAGCTTGCCCAGCATGACCGCCCCGTCGCGCCACAGATTGGCGGTGACGGTCGATTCATAGGGCGGCACGAAGCCGCGCAGCATGTTGGAGCCGGCGGTCGTCTGGACCCCCTCGGTGCAGAACAGGTCCTTGATCCCCAGCGGCGCGCCTTCCAGCGCCCCGCCCTCGCCCTTGGCCAGTCTGGCGTCGGAGGCGCGGGCCTGTTGCAGCGCCTTGTCGCCCGTCACCTCGACATAGGCGTTCAGGGTCGGGTTCGAGGCCGCGATATTGGTGAGGAAGGCCTGGGTGATCTCTTCCGACGAGAAGGTTTTGGCCTTCAGGCCGTCGACGGCGTCAGTCAGCGTCAGCTTGGTCAGATCGGTCATGGCTTACTCGACCACCTTGGGCACGACGAAGAAGCCGTCGGCGGACCTGGGCGCGTTCGACAGGACGGCGTCGACCTTGGCGCCGTCGGTGACGACGTCGTCGCGCAGGCGCATCGGCTGGGCGACGTTCGAGGTCATCGGCTCGACGCCCTGGACATCGACCTCGTTCAACTGCTCGATCCAGTTCAGGATGCCGTTCAGTTCCTGGGCCAGCGGCTCCAGGCGGTCTTCGGGGGTCTTGATGCGGGCGAGATGCGCGACCTTGCGCACCGTCGCGGCGTCGATGGCCATGCGGCCCTCCAAACGTGACAGGATCAGGCGCCGGGATTAGCCCCGCGAGCCCGGATTCACAAGAAGATGCGACTTATCGCGCGGGGGTGACGGTGATCGTCGCAGGCGGCTCGCCCTGCGGATCCCGCGCAAAGCCGACGATCATCCGGCGCGTCGCCTGGCCGATCACGCCGGTGTCGGGGTCGTGAGTGCTTTCCCGCACCTCAAGATCGACGCGGCCGGGCGCGCTGGCCACCACCTTGAACGACAGGAAGTCGCCGATCTGGAACGCGCGCCAACCCTGGGCCGGGTCGATGAAGACCGCCAGATAGGTGTGCAGGCCGTTCATGGCGGGATCGCCGCCCGCCAGACCGAACAGTTTGACGGTGGCGCCCCCCTGCCCGCGCAGCACCACCACCTGGGCGACCGAGGCGGCCTGCTGAACGTCACCCGTCGCGGGCGCCACGGCGACAGGCGCGCCGTTGGCCGTCAGCGGCCGGGGAATGTTCGGCGCGGCGACCGGCGGCAGGGGCGATTTCCGAACGGGCGCGGCCAGCTGATCGCAGGCCGAAACCGCCACGAGGGTCGCCAGAAACAGCATCGAACGCATCATGATCCCCACCATCCCTTTGACTTCGCTACGTGGCGGCCGTAACCGCAGCCGGTGCCCGTCCTGGATCTGACCGACCTTCCCGCCGCCTGCCCGCCGAACACCGCCTGGCTGGGGCTGGATATCGGCGAGAACACGATTGGCGTGGCCGTCTCGGACACCAGCCGCATGATCGCCAGCCCGCTGGAGTTGATCCGCAAAACGAAGTTCACGCAAGACGCCGAGAGCCTGTTCAGGATCATGAACGGCCGCAACGTCTCGGCCCTGATTATCGGCCTGCCGATGAACATGGACGGGTCCGAGGGGCCGCGCGCCCAGTCGTGCCGCGCCTTCGCCCGCAATCTGGACCGCGTCCGCCCTATCAACGTCGCCTTTCAGGACGAGCGGCTGTCGACCAGCGCCGTGGAGCGGTTCCTGATCGAGGACCTGGACCTGAACCGCAAGCGCCGGGCCGCGGTGATCGACCGGACGGCAGCCGCCTGGATCCTGCAGGGCGCGCTGGACCGGCTGAGGGACGCGCCCCGGCTGTGAACGCGCTGCTGTCCGGATTCCTGCCGGTCTTCGCCATGATCGCGCTGGGCTGGGGGCTGAAGGCGGCGCGTTTCCTGCCGGAGGACGGCTGGCGGCCGGTCGAGCGGCTGACCTATTTCGTCTTCTATCCCGCCTTTCTGATACCCGGCGTCTGGCAGGCTGACTTCAGCGGCGGGGCGGCGGGCGTCGTGGCCCTGGCGACGCTGGCCGGGGCCATGCTGATGGCGCTGCTGGTCTTTCTGGCCCGGCCGCTGATGCGGATCAGCGACCCGGCCTTCACCAGCGTGTTCCAGGGCGCGATTCGCTGGAACGGCTTCGTCTTCGTGCCGGTCGCCGCCGCGATATTCGGGCCAGAGCAGGTCGGACTGGCGGCCGTGGCGCTGGGGTCGCTGATCCCGTCGATCAATGTGGTGTGCGTTCTGGTGCTGGCGAAATGGGGCGCGGGTCAGGGCGGCGGCTGGCGCGCGGTCGGCAAGTCGCTGTGGGTCAATCCGATCATCTGGTCGTGCGTCATCGGCACTCTGCTGAATTTCAGCGGGCTGAGGCCCCCTGCCCTGCTGGTCGCGCCGCTGGACATGCTGGGCGGAGCGGCGATCGTTCTGGGCCTGATGGTGGCGGGCGCCGGTCTCAGCTTCCGCGATGCGGCGGGGCGTCCGTTCACCGTCGCGGCGGTGACGGGCGTGAAGCTGCTGGTCCTGCCGATGATGATGCTGGGCGTCGCCATTGTGCTGGGCGGGGACCGGACGGCGCAGGGCGTGGCGCTGCTGGCCGGATCGGCGCCGGGCGCGGCGGCGTCCTATGTGCTGGCGCGGCAGATGGGCGGGGATGCGCCGCTGATGGCCAGCGTGGTCGCCCTGACCACCCTGGGCAGCCTGGCGACCATGCCGCTGTTGCTGTGGGCCTTTGGATTCCTGTGAGCGAACGAGCGGGTGACTGGCGCGGCGTTGCGTCAGGCCCTATAGCGGCGCCTCGATGACACATGCCGCCCCCGTCACCGAAATCATTGAGGAGCGGCTGATCCCGTTCCCGAAGGACCACTTTCTGTCGGCGGGGGATCTGAACCCCTGGTTCACGCCGCAACTGCTGGACCTGGCCGACGCCTTCGTCGACTTCAACCGCCAGTCCGCCAAGGGCGTCGACCTGATGCGCGGACAGACGGTCGTGAACCTGTTCTTCGAGAACTCGACCCGCACCAGCTCCTCGTTCGAGATCGCGGCCAAGCGGCTGGGCGCGGACGTGGTGACCATGCCGGTGTCCGCCTCGTCCGTCGCCAAGGGCGAGACGCTGATCGACACGGCGGTGACGCTGAACGCCATGAAGCCGGAAATCCTGGTGGTCCGTCACGGAGCGTCGGGCGCGGTGGACCTGCTGTCGCAGAAAGTCGGCTGCGCAGTGGTGAACGCCGGCGACGGTCGGCACGAGCATCCGACGCAGGCGCTGCTGGATATGCTGTCGCTGCGCCGCGCCTTCGGCGACGTGACCAGCCTGACGGTCGCCATCTGCGGCGACGTGGCCCACAGCCGGGTGGCGCGCTCGAACGTCGCCCTGCTGTCGATGATGGGGGCAAGGGTGCGGCTGATTGGGCCGCCGACCCTGGTGCCGGGCGACGCCGACCGCTGGGGCTGCGAGGTGTTCCACGACATGAAGGAGGGCCTGCAAGGCGTTGATGTCGTGATGATGCTGCGCCTGCAGCTGGAGCGGATGACCGGCGCTCTGGTGCCGTCGACGCGCGAATATTTCCGCTTCTGGGGTCTGGATCGCGAGAAGCTGGCCTGGGCCAGACCGGGGGCGAAAGTCATGCACCCCGGCCCGATGAACCGGGGCGTCGAGATCGATTCCGACGTGGCCGACGACCTGTCCGTATCGCTGATTCAGGATCAGGTCGAGATGGGCGTCGCGGCGCGCATGGCCGTACTGGCGTCCCTGGCCCACCGCCGCGCGGGAGGCGCCGCATGACCGCCGCCCTCGCCATCATAAACGCCCGTCTGCTGGACCCCGCGACCGACTATGACGGGCCCGGCGCGGTGCTGGTGCAGGATGGCCGCATCGTCGAGGTGATCCGTGGTCAAGCGACGGCCCGGCCCGAAGGCGTGACCCTCATCGACGCGCAGGGCCTGTGCCTGGCGCCCGGCCTGATCGACATTCGGGTCAAGACCGGCGAGCCCGGGAACGAACCCAAGGAGACGCTGAAGTCGGCCAGTCTGTCGGCGGCGGCGGGCGGCGTCACCACCATCGTGGTCCAGCCGGACACCGATCCGGCCATCGACGACCCCGCCCTGATCGACCACATCCAGCGGCGCGGCGCCGCGCTGGATCTGGTCAACGTCCGCGCGGCGGGCGCGGCGACGCAGGCCCGCGACGGCCAGCGGATGGCCGAGATCGGCCTGATGCACGAGGCGGGCGCCCTGTATTTCACCGACGGCGACCGGGTCATCGCCAACAGCCGCACCCTGCAACGGGTGATGAGCTACGCCGCCGCCTTCAACGCCCTGATCGCCTGCCGGCCGGCGGATCCGTGGCTGTCGGACGGCGCCGTGGCGACTGGCGGCGAACTGGCCACGCGACTGGGCCTGCCCGCCGCCCCGGCCATCGCCGAGCGCATCCAGCTGGAGCGCGACCTGGCCCTGGTCGAACAGACCGGCGCGCGCTTCCTGGTGGACCAGATCTCGACCGAGGGGGCTCTGGACACGCTGGCGCGGGCGCGCGGCAAGGGTCTGGAGGTCGCGGCCTCGGCCTCGATCAACCACCTGTGCTTCAACGAGATCGACATCGGCGACTATCGCACCTTCTATCGGCTGGACCCGCCGCTGCGGTCCGAGGCCGATCGGCAGGCGCTGATCGAGGCGGTGCGCGAGGGGCTGATCGACGCCATCACCTCGGCCCACTGTCCAGAACCCGCCGAGAACAAGCGCCGCCCCTTCGCCGAGGCGGCGCCCGGCGCGGTGGGGCTGGAGACCCTGCTGGCCGCCGCCCTGACGACGCTGCACCACGAACACGGGCTGGACCTGCTGGACGTGCTGCGGCCGCTGACCCACGGCCCGGCGGGCCTGCTGGGGCTTGAAGCGGGCGTTCTGGTCGCGGACGCGCCGGCCGACCTCATCCTGTTCGATCCGAACGCCCCGGTGGTCATCGACGCGGCGACGCTGAGATCCAAGTCCAAGAACTCGCCGTTCGACGGACGGCGCCTGCAAGGCAAGGTCTTGCTCACGGTCGTCGGCGGACGCATCGTCCACGATCAACGCTAGGGGAGCGAATCACGTGCAGGATCTGGTCGCGCCGGCGCTCGGCACGCTGGGACTGGTCGCAGTCGGGGGCTATCTGCTCGGCTCGATCCCGTTCGGCGTGATCCTGACCCGCGCGGCAGGCGCCGGGGACGTGCGCAACATCGGCTCGGGCAATATCGGGGCGACCAACGTCCTTCGCACCGGCCGCAAGGACCTGGCGCTGGCCACCCTGCTGCTGGACGCGGGCAAGGGCGCCGCGGCCCTGCTGATCGCGCGCTATCTGTTCAACAGCGAGGCGGCGGGCGCCATCGCCGGCGGCGCGGCCTTCCTGGGCCACCTGTTCCCCGTCTGGCTGGGGTTCAAGGGCGGCAAGGGGGTGGCGACCTTCTTTGGCCTGATCCTGGCCGCGTGCTGGCCGTTGGGTCTGATGGCGGCGGCGACCTGGCTGCTGACGGCCCTGCTGTTCCGGATTTCGTCGTTGGGGGCGCTGGTCGCCTCGGCCGCGACGCCGTTCTACGCCCTGCTGCCGCTGGCGGCGCTAGGCCTGCCCGCGCCCGCTCCGATCTTCGTGCTGAGCGTGTTCACCGCCGTGCTGATCTATATCCGGCACCATGAGAACATCGCCCGGCTGCTGAAGGGCCAGGAGCCGCGCATCGGGGCCAAGAAGGCTTGACCCCCCTGTCCGACGCCGAGCGTTTCGCCCGGCTTCGGCTGGCCCGCACCGACCGGATCGGCCCGGTCGCCTTTTCCCAGCTTCTGCAACGGTTCGGCACGGCCGTGCGCGCGGTCGAGGCCCTGCCCGACCTGGTGCGGCGCGGCGGCGGGGCCAGCTATTCGCTGGCCGACGCGGGACGGGTCGAGGCCGAGCTGGCGGCCGGCGATCGGGTGGGCGCGCAACTGGTGCTGCTGGGCGATGCGGCCTATCCGGCGCCGCTGGCCGCCGTCGATCCGCCGCCGCCGGTGCTGTGGGCGCTGGGGGATGTCGGCCTGATGGCGCGGCCCTGTATCGCCGTGGTCGGCGCGCGCGTGGCCTCGGCCGGAGGGCAGCGGATCGCGCGCGGCCTGGCCCAGCAGTTGGGCGAGGCGGGCCATGTGGTCGTGTCCGGCCTGGCGCGCGGCGTCGATGCGGCGGCGCATCTGGGCGCCCTGCCCACCGGCACGGTGGCGGTGCTGGGCGGCGGCGTGGACGACATCTATCCGCCCGACAACGCCGAGCTGTATCGCCAGGTGGTCGCGCGCGGCTGCGTCATATCCGAAAATCCGATGGGCGCCCGGGCCCAGGCGCGCGACTTCCCGCGCCGCAACCGCATCATATCGGGCCTGTCGCGCGGCGTGATCGTGGTCGAGGCCGAGATCCGCTCGGGTTCGCTGATCACCGCCCGGCTGGCGGCGGAACAGGGGCGCGACGTCTTCGCCGTGCCGGGGTCGCCGCTGGACCCCCGTTCGCGCGGGCCGAACGACCTGCTGCGGCAGGGGGCGATCCTGTGCGAGGGGCTGGAGGACGTGGAGCGCGCCTTCTCGACCCTGAGGACCCTGCGCGAGCCGGCGGACGACAGCGTGTTCGACGCCTCGCCCGATGATCTGGACGACGCGCTGATCCAGGCGGTCGCGGCCCTGCTGTCGCCCACGCCGACGCCGCGCGACGAACTGGCGCGGGCGCTGAACCGGCCCGTGGCCGAAGTGGCCGCCGCCCTGCTGGAGCTGAGCCTGGCCGGGCGGGCGACCCTGCTGTCGGGCGGCCTGGCCTCGCTCTAGCTGCGGGCCTTGGGCGGGCTGTCGGCCCGGCGTGCGGCCTCGTCCAGAAGATCGCCTAGGCCGCCGTCGCCATCCCACCGCGCCATCTGGGCCAATTCCTGCGCCATGGCGCAGATGTATTCGCGCACCGGATAGTCGTCGGCATGGGGCGTCCCGACGCCCCGCCGGTCAACCGGGGTCGCAACCTGTTCGTGTCCGCTCGCGCCGTCTGCCATGCCCTGCTCCCGTTCTGGTTACATGAGCATAAATAACAATCTATAGGTGCACAACAGGGCATAGACAGCCTGCGGTCGCCCGCGACGTTCCGGGGGCTCATTGACATGGCGCCGCTGTCCAACCACGTTCGCGCCCCTTCCTAACAAGCGGCGCCCCATGAACCTCGTCATCGTCGAGAGCCCGGCCAAGGCCAAGACCATCAACAAATACCTGGGCCCGGACTATAAGGTTCTGGCGTCGTACGGGCACATCCGCGACCTGCCGTCGAAGGACGGATCGGTGCTGCCCGACGACGACTTCGCCATGCAGTGGGAGCTGGACGCCAAGGCCTCCAAGCGGATGAGCGAGATCGCCGAGGCCGCCAAGGCCGCCGACCGCGTCATCCTGGCCACCGACCCCGACCGCGAGGGCGAGGCGATCAGCTGGCACGTGCTGGAGGTGCTGAACAAGAAGAAGGCGCTGAAGGACACCGAGGTCCAGCGCGTCACCTTCAACGCCATCACCAAGTCCGCGGTGCTGGAGGCCATGGCCAATCCGCGCGAGCTGGATACGCCGCTGGTGGACGCCTATCTGGCGCGGCGGGCGCTGGACTATCTGGTGGGGTTCAACCTGTCGCCGGTGCTGTGGCGCAAGCTGCCCGGCGCGCGTTCAGCCGGCCGGGTGCAGTCGGTCGCCCTGCGCATCGTCGTCGATCGCGAGATGGAGATCGAGAAGTTCAAGGCCCAGGAATACTGGTCCGTCGAGGCCGACCTGATCGCCGACAGCCCGCCGTTCACCGCGCGCCTGGTCAAGCATGAGGGCAAGCGGGTCCAGCGCCTGGACATCGTCTCCGAAGCCATGGCCAGCGCGGCGCGCACGGCCATCGACGCCGGCGACTTCACCATCAAGTCGGTCGAGAAAAAGCCGGCCAGGCGGTCCCCCGCCCCGCCCTTCACCACCTCGACCCTGCAACAGGAGGCCGCGCGCAAGCTGGGCTTCACCGCCCAGCGCACCATGCAGGCGGCGCAGAAGCTGTATGAGGGCGTCGACGATACCGGCGGCCTGATCACCTACATGCGGACCGACGGCGTCTATGTGACGCCCGAAGGCATCGCCCAGGCGCGTCAGGTCATCACCGACCGCTTCGGCCCCGCCTATGTCCCGGCCGAGCCGCGCTATTATAAGGTGAAGGCCAAGAACGCCCAGGAAGCGCACGAAGCGATCCGGCCGACCAACATCACGCGTCATCCCGACAGCCTGCGGTTGGAAAGCGATCTGCATCGTCTGTACGAACTGATCTGGAAGCGGATGGTCGCCAGCCAGATGGAGAGCGCCCGCCTGGACCGCACCTCGGTCGAGATTGAGACGCCGGACGGCAAGACCGGCCTGCGCGCCACCGGCCAGGTCGTCGCCTTCGACGGCTTCATCGCCGCCTATGAAGAAGGCCGCGACGAGAAGCAGAAGGGGTCCGAGGACGAAGAGGATGAAGACGGCCGCCTGCCCGCGCTGAAGGAAGGCGCCAAGGCCAGGGTCGAGGCGATCCGCACGGATCAGCATTTCACCGAGCCGCCCCCGCGCTTTTCCGAAGCGACCCTGGTCAAGAAGCTGGAAGAGCTGGGGATCGGGCGCCCGTCGACATATGCCTCGATCCTGACCACACTGCGCGACCGCGAATACGTCCGCATGGACAAGAACCGCTTCTATCCCGAGGACAAGGGACGGCTGGTCACGGCGTTCCTGGAGCAGTTCTTCGCCCGCTGGGTGGAGTATGATTTCACCGCCGCGCTGGAGACCCAGCTGGACGAGGTGTCGGCCGGCGAACTGGACTGGAAGGCGTTGCTGCGCGCCTTCTGGACCGACTTCCACGCCGCGACCCAGGCGGCGGGCGAACTGCGCACCACGGCGATCCTGGATCACCTGAATGACGCCCTGGGACCCCACATCTTCCCGGACAAGGGCGACGGATCGGACCCGCGCGAATGCCCGGTCTGCCATGAGGGTCGTCTCAGCCTGAAGACCAGCCGGTTCGGCGCCTTCATCGGCTGCTCGCGCTATCCGGAGTGCAAATACACCCGCCCGGTCGCCTCGCCCGACGCGTCCGAGGGCGGCGCCGACGGCGGCGATCGCGAACTGGGCGTCGATCCTGCCACCGGCCAGCCCGTGCATCTGAAGATCGGCCGTTTCGGCCCCTATGTCGAAACCACGCCGCCGGACGCGGACAAGCCGAAACGGTCATCCCTGCCCAAGGGGTGGAGCCCGGCGTCGCTGGATCTGGAGAAGGCGCTGCGCCTGCTGGCCCTGCCGCGCGAGGTCGGCGCCCACCCCGAGGACGGCAAGATGATCACGGCGGGCCTGGGTCGCTATGGCCCATTCGTCCAGCACGCCGGGACCTATGCCAACGTCACCGACATCGACGAGGTGTTCGAGGTCGGCCTGAACCGCGCCGTCGCCCTGCTGGCGGAAAAGCGCGCCGGACGGGCCGGGCGCGGCGCCGCCACTGCGCCGCTGAAGGACCTGGGCGCCCACCCGGAGACGGGCGAGCCGATCCAGGTCATGGCCGGCCGGTTCGGCCCCTATGTGAAGTCGGGCAAGATCAACGCCACCCTGCCCAAGGGCACGGCGCCCGAGGACCTGACGCTGGAAGACGCCCTGCCCCTGCTGGCCGCCAAGGCCGGCGCGGCGCCCAATGCCAAGAAAGCGGCGGCGAAGAAGCCGGCCACCGCAAAGAAGCCCGCGGCCAAGAAGGCGCCCGCCAAAAAGCCGGCGGCGAAGAAGGCCCCGGCGAAGAAGAAGGCGCCAGCGGAATAGTCATCTGCTGAAAGCCCTCCCCTCGAGAGGGAGGGTTGGGTGGGGTGGGGTGGTCGCGCGCCGTTTCAAGGCAAGACTCAGGAGGGCGCGAATCAAAGGCGAGTCGCCTTAGGCGCCCCCTAGGACGTGTCGTGCCTTCACCTCATCTCCGGCCCTTCCCCCTCGAGGGGAAGGGAGGTTACTCCGGCCGCCCCTGGCCATTGCGCCAGCCCGGCTCGGCCAGGCGCTGCGCATGCTCGCGCACGTCGGCGGGCCAGTTGGCGATGGCGTCGTCAAAGGCGGTCCAGTCGCCGGCGAACAGCACGCGGGTGGCCTGTTCATAGCCGGGCAGGTCGCCGCCGACGGCGGTCATGAAGCGATAGGCCGCCTCTTTCGCCAGACGCGCGCGATCCGGCCCCTGGGCGTCGCGCAGGGCGCCCTCAACCAGTTTGCGCAGGGTGACCGAGGCGCCGCCCGGCTGGGACGCCAGCCAGTCCCAGTGACGCGGCAACAGGGTGACCTCGCGCGCCGCGACGCCCAGTTTCGGGCGGCCCGGTCCCCGTTTCTCTGGCGCCTCGATCGCCAGCCGCGCCAGCACCTGGGCCAGATCGCCGCGCAGGTCGAACTCGACCGGGCGCGCGTCGGCATCGGAGAAGACCAGCACCGGCTGGCCCGCGTCATGCGCAGCCTTGGCGGCGGTCGCCACCTCGATGGGGGCGCCTGTCGCCAGGCGACGGACGCCGGAAAAGGCGGTGCAGGTTTGAACGGCGTCGGTCATCGCGGCCTCATGGATTGGAGGCCGCGATATACCCGGATGAAATCAGAGCGTCAAATTTATCCGGGTATTATCTTTCGACGCGACGGTCATCCGGAATGACCGAGCCGGCGATCCAGCTGACGATGCCGGTGACGATGGCCGCGCCGATGCCCGCCCACAGGCCATCGACTGCGAAACCGCCCAGAACCATCGCCGTCAGCCCGATCATCGCCGCGTTCACCACCAGCAGGAACAGACCGAACGTCACCAGGGTCAGCGGGAAGGTCAGCACCACCATGATCGGCCGCACGACCGCATTGACCAGCCCCAGGATAACCGCCGCCGCGATCAGCGAGCCGGTGTTGGTGAAATCGACGCCCGGCACGACCTGGGCCGACAACCACAGGCCGATGGCCGTGACCACGGCCTGAACGATGAAACGCAGCATGGCGACCTCTCTCTCCGACAAACCCTCAGCTTGACCATTTTAGCGCGCGGGTCGGCGTTTGGCTCCCCGCCCCTTCCTGCTAGTGATCGGGTTCGACCGCGACACGGAGCCCGACCATGAGCCTTCACGGCGCCTATGACCCCGACAACATCTTCGGCAAGATCCTGCGCGGCGACATCCCCAGCGTGAAGGTGTGGGAGGACGATCAGGTCCTGGCCTTCATGGACGTCTTTCCGCAGTCCGAGGGTCATGTGCTGGTGGTGTCCAGGACCTCTCAGGCGCGCACCATTCTTGAGATCGAGCCGGATGTTCTGGAACGGTTGATCCTGGCCGTCCAGCGCACCGCCCGCGCGGTCGAGAAGGCCCTGACGCCCGAGGGTTTGAGCGTCATGCAGTTCAACGGCGAGGCGGGCGGGCAGACGGTCTTCCACCTGCATTTCCACATCGTGCCGCGCTGGACCGACCGCCCGATGAAGGGCCACGGCCATGCGCCGATGGCGGATACGGAGCAGCTGAAGGCGCTGGCCACGCGGATCGCGGCGGCGCTGGAGTAGCGCTGACATGGTCCTCCCTTCCCCTCGAGGGGGAAGGGTCGGGGATGGGGTGAAGGCAGAGCATCCATGGGTACGCGCGGGAGGCGTCGTCTGGCGACCTCCGTCTCGCCTCACGCGTTTCAGCTTTAGAGGACAGCGCGATCACCCCACCCAACCCTCCCCCTCGAGGGGAGGGCTTTCATGCTGGCTTACAGCGGGCCGCGGAAGATGAACCAGGCCCCGCCGATGATCAGGCCGAAACCGACCAGGTGGTTCATCGTCAGCTTCTCGCCCAGATAGGTGACCGAGAAGACGGCGAAGACCAGCAGGGTGATCACCTCCTGCATCGTCTTCAACTCGGCGGCGGAATAGACCGCGTGGCCCAGGCGGTTGGCGGGCACCGCCAGCCAGTATTCGAAGAAGGCGATGCCCCAGCTCAGCATCACCACAATCCAGAGCGGTTTGGTTCCGAACTTCAGATGGCCATACCAGGCGAAGGTCATGAAGACGTTGGACGCCATCAGCATCAGGATGGGCGTCAGATAGGCGGAAAAGGGTGCGGCGACGGGCATGTGACGCAGTCTGCTTGCACACCGGAGATTCCGCCAGCATAAGGCGTGCAACGCCGGTTTAGCTCAGTTGGTAGAGCGCCAGTTTTGTAAACTGGATGTCGCGGGTTCGATTCCTGCAACCGGCACCAGATACCGTCACGCCGGCCGAACTCCGGCCACACGACACGCAACGCCACTGAACTGCGACTGACCTGATATTTTCCATAGAATACAGACACATAGAGCAACCCTCCGCCACGGTGGCGTTTTTCACCAGGCAGTTGAGACTGCGTTTTTCGACGCATTCTGAACGACTTAGTCGGGGATCACGGGCAACGAACCTGTCTCATGACATCTCATAGCCGCTCGTGACATCTCACGATCCTGACGGTATGTCTGACGGTATCCAAGCGTCGGGGCCAGGAGATACCGTCAGATGCCGTTGTCCGATGTCGCAGTGCGCAACGCCAAGGGGCGCGAAAAACCCTACAAGTTGACCGATGGTGAAGGTCTGTATCTGCTCGTCAAACCGGACGGCGGACGATACTGGCGCCTCGACTATCGGCACTTGGACAAGCGCGGGACGCTCGCCTTCGGGGTCTATCCGACCATATCATTGGCCGACGCGCGAGAGAAGCGCGCCGAGGCTCGCCGGCTGCTGGCGGCCGGCAAAAACCCCGCCCTAGAGAAGAAGCGCGAGCGCGCCGTCGCCCAGGTCGCGGCCGAAAACACCTTCAGGGCGGTGGCCGAGGAATGGATCGATAAAAAGCTGATCGGCGAAGGTCGGAACGAAGCCACCGTCTCCAAGGCGCGCTGGCAACTCACGTTCGTCTATCCCGATATCGGCGGCGATCCGATCGGCGGAATCACCGCACCCCAACTGCTGTCTATCCTGCGGAAGGTGGAAGCCCGCGGCTTGAAAGAAACGGCCACCCGTCTCCGCAGCACGCTGAGCCGCATCTTCCGCTACGCTGTCGCTACCGGCCGGGCCGAACGTGACCCGGCGGCCGACCTGAAAGGGGCGCTCTCGGCGCCGGAAACGACCCACCACGCCGCTCTGTTCGAGCCCCGCGCCGTAGGTGGACTGTTGCGTTCGATCGACAACTACAGAGGCGAGCGCCAGGTCGCGGCGGCCCTAAAGTTGGCGCCCCTGGTCTTCGTGCGACCGGTCGAACTGCGTATGGCTGAGTGGCCGGAGTTCGACCTGGAGGCCGCCCTGTGGCGCATCCCAGGGCCGAAGATGAAGATGAAACTCGACCATCTGGTCCCGCTGGCCACCCAGACCGTCGCCATCCTGGAGGATCTGAAAGCGCTCGGGGTCCGCAGCAGATACCTATTCGCCTCCCTCCGGACGCCCGAGCGCCCGATGAGCGAGAACACCTTGAACGCCGCCTTCCGCCGCATGGGGTATTCCAAGGAGGAGGTAACCGCCCACGGGCTGCGCCGCACGGCGTCGACCCTGCTCAACGAGATGGGCTGGAACGGGGACTGGGTCGAACGCCAGCTCGCCCACGTCGAGGGAAACAGCGTGCGTCGGGTCTACAATGCGGCTGAGTATCTGCCGGATCGCATCCGCATGATGCAGGCCTGGGCTGACAAGCTCGACAGCCTGCGCTCACTGAAATAGTGCTTGATGTTCACCATTTGGTTGATTATTGAAGAGGTCTCATAACGTCTCAGCAGCGAGCCCTTCGTGAGCGGTCCCCAAGAGTTCCTTCGCCTCCCACAAGTGCTGAAATGCACCGGGTGGTCGCGTGCGACGCTCTATCGCCGGATCGCCAAAGGGCGGTTCCCGGAGGGACGCAAAGACGGCCGCTGTACGTTCTGGCCGAGCACTGAAGTGGCAGATTGGCAGGAGCGCAAGCTGCGAGCTGCGGCTTAGGTCGTGCTCTGATTGTCTATCAGGCCAAGCGCCGCCAGGCCGGTCAAGAGTGAGCCCAAGGCCGCGTTGCCGCCTCGCGACCCCGTTACAGTCGGCTTGGCTGCGGTTGGCCCACCGAAGAACGACAGACGTCCGTTGTTGGTGAACTTCAGCACCTCTCGCCATTCGGTGTTGTTGAAGTAGGCCTCGAAGACGAGTTCGTTATCAGGCGCGCTCGGCGTGCCGTTGTATCGGATTCGGAAGATGTCGGTCGCGCCTTCTCGGAACACGATCTGGTGCGTGCATCCTCCGGCGCCCTCGAACACGATCTCGCGCCCCGTCCCGACACCTGGATAGCCCAGGCGCATCCTGGCGTTCGGGGTCAACACCTGGCCACCGATCGACACGAAGTTGCTGGTGTTGGTGTTCAGGCCAACCGTTTGGTCCAGGTCGATATCCGTCCCCTGCTCGCCGAGAACGATGAAGCAGCGGGTCGCATTGGTGCCGAGCTGGAGGTTCTTGTAAGCGCCAGTCTTCGGATTGCCGCCGTCAACGGCAGAGTTGAACTCGGCATAGGTGCCGAACACCTCCAGGTGCGCGCCGGCCTGTTTGAAGATCCCGTGAAGCTGGTTGTACGATGCCTGCCCGCCGGTCAGACGGTTGCTATACACGCCAGTCGGCTGCCCATTGTCGACCAGCACTTCGTTGTAGCCATGGGCGCCATTGCTGTCGAACTGGCAGTCTTCGAACGTGTTGGCGTTGCAGTTGTTCGTCAGACGGCACCCGTCGCGCCCGCTGTTTTTCGACCAGGTGGTGACCAGGCGACAGAAGTACGGGGCTTCGGTGCTCATGTTCAGGCTGCGGAACACGACGCCGTCCCGCGGCGCACCGTTGATGAACAGGTCCGAGGTGTAGAGCTTCCTGGTGATCAGCAGACCATCCTGATCGGGATCGCCGCTCTCGAACACCACCTGGAAACCACGCAGGGTGACCATGGCGCTGAGGCCCGAAGCCGGCCGGCCGCGCGCAAGCAGGCCGTATTTGATGGTGTCGTACGTGCCGACGCCCTGGATACGCAGCTTGGTGCTCCAGCGACCGCCGCCGATCACCTCAATGTTCTGGTCCAGGTCCCAATGGGAGATCCGATACTCACGACCCTGCATGAACAGGACGGGGGCGCCGAACACCTTTGCGGCATTGAACGCGGCCGTGCTGTCCAGGGTCCCAGTCGGATCGGCGCCGAACTGCTCAACGTCGGGCGAGGTCGTCGCCAGCTTGAACTTTCGGGCATTGGCGGTTGTCGCCCACCAGATCCCCTCCCCTGCCGGGTCCAGCGTCTCCCCTGTCGCGTCGATGTAGGCGCCCTTGCCACGCCCCTTCAATCCCCATCCGGTCGTCTCGACGCGATCCGTGCCGGCCGGGATAGACATGCCCGGCAGGTCCGAAAACAGGCCAACCGACATGACATTGCCGCCGGGATCGCCCTTGGCGCCCGTCAGGCCGATCATGCCGCGGAAGTCAGTCGCGGCGGCAGCGGTTTCTACGAAGCCGGCCGGCCCGAGATACTGGCCCGAAGGCGGTTTCGTCGAGGCGTTGTCCGAGACCAGCGTCCAGTCTGCGACACGAAGCACCCTGCGATTTCCATCCGCGACGACCGCCAGCACGGGCGACCACCCGGTAAACTCGGCGGCCAGTTTGGCGAAGGAGGGGACGAGGCCCCCGTCCGTCATGACGACCGTGTCGACGTCACCATTCACGATCGCGTCGAGGCGGTTCATGTTGGTGACGGATTTATCGATCCGCGTCTGAAACTCGGCGGACGTGGTCATGCGGAATCGTCTCCGGGAGCACAAGGCATCCGGAGAGCGGTATCATCTCACACCCTCAAAATCAACCTGATGGTGACTCTGTGGCGCTACAGCCGGCCCTCGAACGATTCGACTTTACGGAGCCTGCAATCAACTTCGGCAACATCTACATCGATCGATCCGCCGTTCCGTGTGCCGGCGGCGATCACCTCGGCGGGGATCTCGAAGATCTCCACTGCAAAGCCGCATTTGATAACGCCCAGGACGACGACAGCCTCATAGGTGCTCGGCACGCTGAACCGCATCCTCACGCCGTCGCGCTCGCCCAAGCTGATGTGGAGGTCGTATTTCGCGCCCTTGATGATCGCGTGCAGATCGACGTGGTTATCCAAAGCCACCTGGTCAGCCGGCTCGGGAAACGCGGGATAGCCGCCGTCCATCTGGATCAGGCCGGCGACGACGTTTACGGCGCCGTCCGCCATGGCGTTGCGCAGCTTGCGCTCACGCGGCTGCAGCGTAGGATCAAGGCCCAGCGACAACCAGCCGACATCGACCTCAAGAAGCTGCGCCAGGCTCACCAGCTTGTCGTGGCGCGGCTTCGCTTCCCCGCTGAACCACTTCCGTACCGTCTCGACGCTGATCTCGGTTGCGAATCGGCGCTCCATCTCCCGCTTGACCCACGTCAGGCGCCCGCTGTGAAGCGGTGGAATGGTGGCGTGACCCTCGCAGGCCTGACCCAATCGCTTGGCGAACTCGGGCTCACGAATGACTTTGCCAGGGGCGTCCGCCTCGACCGGTTTGATGACGAGATGGGCCTTCTGCTGGCGATTTATAGTGGCGACAGACACTGGAATGCTCCCCTTGGGATAGTGACACTGGGTCAACTAACTGTTGAACGATAGCCCAGCGTAAACCATACTGTCAAGCCAGTGTTGACAAAGTTTCAACCGATGACGTTGAGCGGATTCAGCGCTTCGACCTGGCGTCTGGCGTCCTCAGCGTCCCTGACAAGGAGGTAGACTCCGCCGGCCGCCTCCCAAGCTCGCTGACAGGCCTTTTGCTGTTCGCTCTGACGACCTGTCGCATCCTTGACCTCGATCATCAGAGGTCTGCCGGCCGACGCGCCCAGAATGTCACCCGAGCCAGGAAGGCCGAAGGTGATCGGCTGGGCCTGCAGCATCAGGACGGTGTTCGGCGCCGCAGTATAAACTTGGCCGTCGACAGTGATTTTCGCCCCCGGTCGCATTCTGATTCGCTGCCCGGCCCAAGCCTGCCCTGTATTGTTCCTCCAAGCCATGGTTTCGGGCGCCGCTGTCACCGACACTAGGGTGTCGTTCAGGATCGCCTTCTCGGATCGACCGGACTTAGCCACCGCGGAACCTCTTGCTATAGTTGTTCTTCAAGCTGATCTTCATGTTCGCCCACTTCCGAGGCTCGTCGTAATCGCGCGCCACGGCCAGGGCGTGGAAGTCGGCGTAGCTTTTGCAGGCCTTCTCCTCAGCCTCGCGCTTGCGCTGCGCGGCCTTCTTCTCCTCAGCCGCCTTGGCCTTCAGCGCTTCGCGCTCCAGGCGCACCAGTTCGCCGGCCTTCTCCTTGATCAGCCGAGGTGAGGTGGCCTGGGTGGCGCCGCAGCCGGGGCAGGCCTTCAGGCGCGACGGGTAGGCCCGATAGCACGCCATGCACTGGCGCACCGGGTCCGCGTCGTCGTTGACCCCGGTCTTCGGGCGCCCCTCGCGGCCGAGCAGCGACCACTCGACGTCGTCATCCGGGAAGCCGTGGGTGAAGACGTTCGAGGCGTGGTCGGCGATGATGGCCTGCGGCTTCGGCCCGCGCTCGATCGCCAGTCGGCGCGCGCCGTCCGTTGAGAGGTCGGCGCCGCTGAGATAGACCGGCCGCATCACCCGGCCCGTCATCTGCTTGAACCACCCCAGCGACTGGGTGCGCCGGCCGATGCCGCAGTAGCGCACCTCCGGCACGTCGTAACCCTCGCCGACGAGCTGGACGCTGCTCATCAGGTCGATGTCGCGGTTGCGGAGCATGGCGTCTACGCGCTCACGCTCCTTGTCGCTCATGTCGCCGTCCATGTGGGCGGCGCGGACGCCCTCGGCCGCGAAGGCGTCGATCAGATGCTTGCTGTGCTCGATCGAGTGGGCGAACACGAGTCCCGGCTCCCCCTTGGCCAGGCGCAGATAGTGCTCGACCATGTCCCCGATCAGGTCGGGCTGGTCCATGACCGCTTCGGCCTGCTGCTCGGTGCGGACACCGCTCATGTCGGGCAGGCTCGGGGCGTAATAGTCGAACGGGCTGAGGAAGCCTCGGGCGATCAGTTCGGCCGGCGACGGGCCGACGATCATCACGTCGAACTGGCTGTCGAGCCCCTTCCCGTCCAGGCGCTCGGGCGTCGCCGTGAGGCCTAAGACGAAGGTGTCCGGGTTGGCGGCGAAGACGCGCTCCCAGGTGGCTGCGGCGGCGTGGTGCGCCTCATCCACGATCATCAGGTTCGGCGGGAGGACGACGTCCAGCCGATTCACCAGGGTCTGGACGCCGGTCAGCATGGTCGACGCCGACAGATCCATGTCGCGGCCGGAGGCGATGAAGCCGTGCGGCAGACCCATCTTGAGGAAGGATTTGCTGGTCTGGTCGATCAGTTCCTTCCGATGGACCAGGAACCAGCCGAGCATGTCGAGGTTCTGCGCGCACTTCAGCGCCTGGCCCGCCAGCACTGTCTTGCCGCCGCCGGTCGGCAGCACGATCAGGACGCGTCGATAGCCCTGCATGAACGCCGCCGCGGCGCGCCGCAGCAGGTCGAGCTGATAGTCGCGCAGAACGACGGCGTTCAGCATCTCGGGCCGGATTGGCACGATGCTGTGCATGATGCCGGGCTGCAGCGTCGCGATGGAGAGCAGCAGGGCCTGGTGCGGGGTCAGCATCAGGCAGCCAGGGCGAACCACGCGATGGCGTTGTAGCGGTACACCCGGATCGGCCGGACCGGCGGCGGCCGGTTCTCGGCGCCGATGTCCATCAGCACCTCCTTGGCCGCCTCGATGTAGCGCTCGCGGTCCAGATTCGCCGGGATGACGTTGTCCTCCGGCAGTTCCATCAGCGGCCGACAGCCGTCCGTCTTCGACACCTTCTTAAAGTTGCCGGTGCGCGGGTCCGCCGTCTTGTACAGGATCTCCTCGCCGTCCTGGGACCAGTAGTAGCGCACCACCTTGCCCAGATAGTCGCCGCGCCAGGTGCCGCCGCCCTTCACGTTGACCACGGTGACGAAGTCACGAATGTCCGTCGCGGCGTTGATCGTGTCCTCGATCGGCGTGCCCTTGGTCAGCAGGGCGGCCACCGCGACGCGCAGGATCTCCATCTGCGGGTTCTTCATGAGCTGGGTCCGCATGTCGCCGTCGTGACGACCCGTCCAGCCGGGACCCTTCTGCTTGGCCTTCCCGTCTTCCTTGACGGCGATGTAGCTGTTGACCGACTGGTTGTAGATCGAACGGTAGGGCACGCCCTCCATGGTAAAGCCGGTCGCGGCCTCCCAGCGCTCGATCAAGTCCTTGACCGGCCCGGCGGTGACGCGGGTCTTCTCGATCGGACCCATCATGTGGCGCGGGACCTTGAACACCACGCCGTCCGTGTTGCCCGAGACGACCGAGATGCCCATCGCCTCGGCCCACTCGATCAGCATCAGCAGGGCAAGCTGGCCGGTCAGGGTGACGGCGACCATCAGGTGCGGAGCGTAGAGGATCGACCACGGACTGCCCAACTTGCCGTAGACGCCGTTGGCCGAGATCTTCAGGCCTTCGGCCTTCGTCTTTGCGCGCTCCTTTTCCTCGTCGAGGGCCTTGTAGCGCTTCTTGATCTGATCCTTGGCTTCGTCGGAATCTGCTTTCTCGGATCGGAGTACCTTCAGGTCGTCGTCGCAGCGCTGCATCTGACGCTTGGCGGCGACGCGCTCATCCACGATGCCCTGGTACACGTCCAGGAAGACGCGGCCGATCGCGGTCGGGTACAGGCCCGAGCCGAGAATGATGTTCGGGTAGTAGGACGCCACGTCGAAGTCGACGAGCTGGTAGTCGTCATCCGAATGGACCGCGCGGTTAGCCTCGGTCGAATGCAGGCCGCCGATCCCCATGGCGTAGGTCGACTCGCCAATGCTGATCTGCTTGTTCTCCAGCCACACCGGCAGGTCGACCTTGCCGTTGTTCTGGACGTAGAAGGTTGAGGTCTTCAGCCGCTCCAGCACCTCCGCCAGTTCGGGCCGCTCGAAGCGCAGATACTCCGGCGCCTTGAAGGGAAAGCTCCACCCCGCCGGCAGGCTGGCCTTCTCGACCTTCTGACCCGTGATCTGCTCGACCCGCTTGCGGATGATGCCCTCGCCGATCTGCGAGTCCGACTTGGAGCGGAAGTTGGTCCGGTAGTCGTCACTGAGCGCCGCGCGCAGGGCCATCGGCTCGGCCAGGGCGTCATAGAGGTTGTGGGTCGCGTCCAAGTCGTTGGCCATATAGGCGAGGACGAGATCCATCTGCTCCTCGGTCAGCGCCGTGTCCGGGCTGTAGGGCAGATCCTGCATCTTCTTGCCGTGCAGGCGCCCCTGCAGCGTCTTCAGGCTTGCCCAGGCGTTCGGCTGGGGCTCGATCAGATCGATGTGCGTCCACTCGCGTGGGATGCGGATGCCCAGCGCGTTTTCGACCTCCCAGTATTTGAGGCCGCCCATGATGATCTGGTCGTTGGCCTGCTTCAGGCGCGCGTTGCTGGCGCCATCGGCTGCAAGCCGGATCATCGGCATGTCGTAGTTCATGCCGTTGTAGGTGACGATCTCGTGCGTCGACATGATCGACGCCAGGCGATCGACGTCGAGCGACTTGCGGTGCGAGTGCTCCAGGATCACTAGCTTCCCGTCGCTGATGCGCTTGAAGCCGATGGACCAGAAGTTGGGGTAACACTCCGTGTCGCAGATGACGGTTGGCTTGCCGGTCATCCGATCACCGCGTCCATGGGATCGGGAACGCCCAGGCCCAGCATCAGATCGAAGTCGTCGAGGGGCGGGCCGCCATTGTGGCCCGGCAGCCGGGTGGAGAGGTGCCAGGCGACCCGGCTGCCGATCCAACGCATAACCTTGGTCGCCATGCTGTTCCCGCACTGTTTGTAGCGGGGGCCATCAGCGGCCAATTGCCAAATCTCGGCGTTGATCTCGGCGTAGCTGTTGCCCGGCCGCATCTTGTTGCTGGCGACCTTCTTGACCGGAACGGCCGTCCAGTTATCCGGGAACCCCTGCAGGCGTTCGCATTCGACGGGCATAAGGCGGCGGACGGCCATGGTGACACCGTCGAGGATGTTGCGCTCCTGCCCGCGTCCGCCACCGGATGGGGCCGTCAGCGCGTAGGAGAGGTCTCCATTGATTTCGAGACTGCGTCCTTCGGATCGCCCACGCTCCTGGAAGGCGATTGTCGGTGTCAGGACATGCGGCTTGTCACCGCCGCCTGACGACGCGCGCAGGCATCCGGCGAGATCGTCACCGAGTTCGGCCGTACCGCCGCCCTCCCGGCCGCGCAGGGCGACGGAGTAGACAACCGAGGGCGGGTGGGCTCCGGCCGCGAGCGGATGCGAAGGATCGCCATAGTTCGGGCTGCTGAAGTTGCCGGGGCTGGTGATCTGGGTGGTGTCGAACGGCAACACGTCGAGAGGCTGGACGATGTAGTCGCCGCCCTGGTTCCCGCCCACTGGGCCTGCGCCCATGAGCGGCTGCGTGACCTCCACCTTGCGGGCCTTGTAGTCCTTGCCGCTGTTCATCGGCATGATGGAATAGAGCTCAGATTCGATGACCGGTTGAAGTACCGCCGGGAAGCGGTTCTTCTCGGGCATCGTCTGACCCTTGTGCAGTACGGCATCGAGCGTCTGCGATACGGCGCGCCCGTCCCCACCTGGTGGGACGGGCGCGCGATCAAGCACCCCGTAACCCCGATTCCCGCGCGCCATGCCGGTGTCGATGGTACCCACCGCATCACCACTCAGAGCGATATTCTGAAGATCTACCCCATCACCGAGTCCATCGGGTCCTGGAACAGCTCCTCCAAGCCTGCGATGTCCGAGTCCGTCAGCGTGACCTCGTATAGCGGGCACGTCGTGCGCGCCGCAGGGTCCGTCTGAGCCAGGTAAGCCACCGCCTGTAGTGCGCGCATCAACGGTTCCGGCAACGCCTTCCCCCGCGTCTCGGCTCGGCGGAGAATCCCGGCGCACGCCGTCGAACTCAAGAAGTATTGCTGCGGGATCGAACCCCTCACGAGCACTTGCGACAACGAACACACGACGGCGTCGTTGGGCCAATCCGAAATATTGGGCGTCGAGGATCCGCCACGCGACTGGCCTTTGGGGTCCAAACACACAACCAGCGTTCGTCCATTTCTTCCCTGCCGGCTCGACTGCATCGTCTTCGCCGGCAATGCCAGCAAGGAAGCAGCCGAAGGGGTTGTCTGGATGGGTGAGGACACCGGGGACGTTCTCCCAAATGATGATGACCGGCGGCAGGCCGTCCGCAGCGCGGATCTCGTCGATGGCGTTGGCGAGGTCGATGAAGGCAATGGTCAGTTGGCCACGCGGGTCGCCCAGACCGCGGCGCATCCCGGCCACGGAGAACGACTGGCACGGTGTGCCGCCGACCAGGATGTCGGGCGCCGGTATCTCACGGGCACGCACCTTCGCGGCCAGCTTCAGCATGTCGCCATGGTTCGGCACGTTCGGGAAGCGGTAGGCGAGGACTTTGCTGGCGGCCTTGTCGATCTCTGACAGCCACACGGCCCGCCATCCCAGCGGCTCCCAGGCGACGGAGGCCGCTTCAATCCCGCTGCAGACCGATCCGAAGGTCAGCATTCCATTGAACTTTCAACAAAATGGTGATGCCCCGGCCGCACGAAGACGGCCGGGGACCACGGGTCAGCCGAGGGGATCGTCGATGACGGCGCCGGTCGAAGGCGAAGCCTCGGACTCGCTGTCGGTGTCGTAATCGTCCTCGTCTTCCTCGTCGAAGGCCGACTGCGCGTCGATGCGCTTGCCGCCGCCGAGGCGGGTGCCGTGCTCGACGAACTTGATCGCCTCCAGACTGGCGTTGATCCGGTGGGGCAGGTTCTTGCCGTTCGAACCCTTGCCGGTGCCGTTGTAGGGATAGATCTGGATGATCACATCGCAGACCGCGCCGCTGTAGATCAGGTCGTCCGACTCCTTCAGGATCGGGAAGGCCGGCTTGCCATCGACGACGGCCGTCTTGCGCGGACCCAGGATCTGCACAGGGTGCTTCTCCCGCAGTTCCTTCGCCGCGTCCTCGGCGTTCTTGGCCTTCAGGTAACGCTTGGCCGACACATACATCATGCCGGCGTAGCCGTCCCAGCGGGCCTTGCGTTCGCCGCTGCCCGGAACGTCCGGATCGGCCGTGTTCGGGTCGATGGGTTCGCCATCCTGCAGCGCCAGACGGTCCGCGCCGATGACAGGCGCGTCGTCGCCCCACTCAGCAGTACGGGCCATCTTCATGGCTTCACGGACGGCCCCGATCTGAGCCTTGCCGCGCTCGGTGTCCTTCGCCAGCAGCACGCTGGTGGAGACACTGAAGCGACCGGTCTTGTTGCCGTTCTCGTCCTCGCTCTCGGCCGCTTCCCACACGTCCGCGAAGGACAGCGGGACACGCCGCAGCTTGATTTCGATGTTCTTGCCGTTCTGGGTCATCTCGAACGGCGGGAGGGGTTGTTTGGTGCTCACTTCTCGTCTTCTCCGACTTCTACGTCTTCTTCATCGAAAAGCACGACGGCGATCGCCGACCGTGCATCTTCAAGGGGGACCATCGACTTGCCGCTCTCGCCCGGATTGATGACCGAAGCGATTTTGGCGAAGTCCTCCTTGGAGATCTGCTTACGCGCCTGCGCGGGCGTTATCAACTTCTTGGTGAAACTCTTCTCGCCGATAAGCGGCACCAGGGCGGCCTCAGCCTCCTTCTCGTTCTTCCATTTGGCGCGGGTTCCCTTTTGGGTATCCACCACCGCCTTGCGGCCTGGCGTCGGGCGGCCGGCGAGGAAATCTTCAAGCTCCTGGGCCTCAAGTTGCTCCAGCCAGGTGCTGATCATCTTCTTGTGCGACAGGACGAACGCGCGCTGTTCCGGCGTCAGCGCTGCCTGTGGGACCAGCGCCGTGACCTCGGGCTCCTCGTCGAACTTGGCGCCGATCAGCAGACGATTGAAGGTGTCATAGGTCGAACAGCCGCCGTTCTTCAGCAGTTTGCGACGGCAGAAGGCGCAACCCTTCTCCGAGGCCGTGCGCTCGGGATAGGGGACCTGGGTTTCCGTCGCGCGCTCGCGCAGCCAGTCGCCGGCACGCAGCAACGTATCGAGACTCGTCTGCCAGACCCCGCCGCCGCCGGCTGAGCGCGGCTGATCGATCTCCAGGTGGAAACGAACCGGCGCCTCGCCGACGATGTGACGCGCGATGTCGTTCCAGAAGCCAAGCGCGTAAAGGACGAGCTGCTTGTTGTCGACCGGATACACGGGCCAGCGGCCCCACTTCAGGTCGATGATGAAAATCCACCAGACGCCGTCGATCAGAACGAGCACCGCGCGGTCCAGCGTTCCGAACTGGCCGGGAATCGTCCAGTGGGCGATGTCGACCCGGCGCTCTCCGTAGAACTGGCCGCCCAACGCTCGCACACGATCGATGCCGCGCTGCAGAAGGGCTGCGTCCTCGGCGGTCCAGGTGAACTCCCACTCCAGGATCTTGGTCGTCGTGCCGATGAAATCCGCGGCGTCGAATCCCAGCGTCAAGCACAGATCCGAAATGGCGTGGGCAGCCGTCCCCTCCGCGGCCGGGAAGGTCGGTTCATCCGGCAGGCCGGCGTTCGCGTTGACATAGTCGGAGCAGGTGGCCCAACCTTCTGCGGCCGAAGGGCCGAGCGGCGCGTGCGCCAGGTCGTCATCTAGCCGTTCAACGTCCGTCATGCGATTCCCAGGCTTCGTTTCGCGGCGTTGATGCGTTGCTCACGCAGCAGCGGCATCCGAAGGTCCACGATCTTCTCGCCTGCTAAGGCGATGCGCCGATCCCGTTCGGCCGGTGACAGTTCCTCCATCGCGGTGGCGAGGGCGGGCACGTCGGATGTCCAGACGGGATCGGCGGCGGGTTCCATGGGTTAGGCGGCCACTTTCTTAGCGCGCGGCTTGCGGACGACCTCGGAAATGGCCGCCATAGCGACAGCCGCCCGAGCGACGCTGTGCAAGTGACCCACCCAACCAAGTCCGCGAGGCTCCGTGACGCCGCGGTCTTTGTTCGCCCGCACCACGGTCATATCCGGCCTGTTGGGTACGCGATTGTTGACCTCGGCTCTGCGGTCGACCGACGCTGTGTGTTTGCGGGTCTTCAGGTCGAAACGACGCTCCTGCTGACGAGTGAAATCGTCGACATGATCTTTGTGGCGGATCGCTAGTTGCGCGGTGCGATCCGCCTCACGGGCGCGACGGCGTTTGGTTCCGTCGCCGATTTGACGAGGCGTCAGATGACCACCGCCGGTCATCGCGAGGGCCGCTGCTGCGGCGATGAGGTTGTCACGTTGCATAGTTTTGGTCCCTAGTAATCGAGAAAGGCTCTCGGGGGAGATGTGGCGACCGCTCAGCGTGGGGCGGGGGTGACCTGACGCTGAGGGCTATGACCGGCTGACCGCGCCACACCTCGCCGGAAAGCCCCGGCCCCGAAGGGCCAGGGTCCGCTCCACCACCCGACACAAGCTCGCCTGGGACTTCGTTCCCCGGCCCCAGAAACGCGGAAAATCAGGGCCGTTCTTGAGTGGGGTGTTGCCGCGTTGACAGCGGAGCGGATTCCGATCAGCCCAGAGGATCGACCACCGCGGCCGGAGCCGCTGCAGCGCCCTGGGCGGGGTCGCCGTCGAAGTCGTAGTCGGCGCTGAAGTCGACAGTCAGCCCGGCAGCGCGGCGGTTGATGAAGAAGACCGCCTGCTGGCGCTGCTCCGCCGACAGGGTGGCGTCCGGGCCGGTGATCTTCGCGCCGGCCGGGAATCCCATCCAGTTCAGGATGTCGCCCAGGAAGGCGGCGCATTCGGTGCGCTTGGCCATGTCCTTCTTGCTCGGGTCGGCTTCACCCGCCGGATCAACCTTCGCCATCCAGGCGACGGCCGCATTACGCACGTCGGCGTCGCTGACCTCGGTCGCTGCTGACGACGCGGCTTCGGGGGTCGGAGCCGACGCAGGCGCTTCAGCGGCCGGAGCCGTAGAGGGGGCGTCGGAGGCCGGTGCAGGCGCGTCGGCCTTTTTGGTCGTGCGCGGGGCCTTCGGCGTCTCGATCTTTTCGAGGGCGGCGGCCTGGCCGGCGATCACGCGTTCCAGAAAGTCGTTGTTGCGTCGGGTTTCGGCGGTGTTGGCGGCAATCACTTCAGCGTGCGCTGCGAGGGCGGCTTCAAGACTCATGGGGGTGGTCCCTGGTTCAATGGATGTCGACGGCCGGGGCGGCGTGTCCCGACTATCTACGCACACCTCAAATCCCGTTTCAACCCCTTAGTGATTTATCCTCACCACCCTGTTGATTTCGCCCCGGACACGAGATACGGTCTCCCCCACACTGTCCCGGAGCGTCGCACCCGCATGTCTACTGCCGCCACGGCCCCCGCCGAGAACTTCACCACCGGCCCGCTCTACAAGACGCTGGTGCAAGTGCTGCCGATCTTCGTGCTGAACCCCTTCAGCGACACCCCGGTTCTGAGCGTGCCAAAGCTGCGCAAGGCCACCGGAATGAGCCACGAAGGTGTCTATCGATGGCTGCGTAAGAGCCGCCTGAGCGGCGAAAAGGCGGGCCTTCTGCTGAAGCTGGCCAACAGCGAGGAGAACGTAAAGGTTCTCGACGCGCTCGGCCGCACCCCTCCCTCCATTCGAGATTTCGACCCGTTCGTCTACGGCAACGGCATCGGCGCCTGACATCGACGCCCCCACAGGGGCCGTTCCTAGGGCGTTTGAATGACCACTGACCAACACGACGGGAGCGTCTTGTCCGCGATCGCGCCGCTGCGCGAAGCCGGGTTTGCGCTCCACTGGCTGCATCCACGGGAGAAGCGGCCGATCGGCAAGGGCTGGCAAGACAAGCCCGTCGCCTCGCTAGACGAACTGCAGCGCAGCCACCGACCCGGCAACAACCTCGGCCTCCGGCTAGGCGAACCATCGCTGACGCCCGCCGGCTACGTCCACGTTCTGGACGCCGACATCCGCATTGCCGAACTGGCCGATGAAGCCTGGGACGCGCTCCGCGCCCTGCTCCCCACCATCGGGCTCGATACGCTGCCCCGCGTGGCCTCTGGCTCCGGCGGCGAGTCGCGGCACCTCTATTTCATCTCGGACAAGGCGTTCTCCAGCAAGCTGCTGCTGACGTCAGAGGGTAAACACCGCCGTGAAGTCGTGGACCACGACACGGGCGAGGTCCGGGAGAAATGGTCCTACGACTGGGAAATCGAACTGTTCGGCACGGGAAAGCAGGTGGCCATGCCGCCCAGCATCCACCCCGACACCGGGCGACCCTACGTTTGGGAGCGCACCTTCGATCTGCAGATGCTGGATCTGGGCATCGCGCCAACCATCGCCTCAGCCGTTATCGAAGCGCTAGGCGCTGCGGAGACCTCGACCTACGCCTTCGAGGCGCGTGAGCCGCTGGACTTCAAGCCTGGGCAGTTGGAACGCGAGCTGGATCTGATCCAGATCAGCGATCTCCACTATGACGACTGGGTTCGGCTTGGCCAGGCGCTGCACCACCAGTTCGGCGGATCGGCGGAGGGGCTGGATCTCTGGATTCAGCACACCAAGCGCTCGAAGAAGTTCACGGGCGACAGCCAACTTCGCGAGATGCGGCGCATCAAATGGCGCTCCTTCGGCAAGTATCGGGGTCAGCCGGTCACGATGGCGACCATTCGCCAGTGGGCGCAGCAGGCCCGCATCGCCGACATGCGAAACCGCTTCGAGGAGGAAGACGAGGACGACACGCTGGACCTGGAGGAATCGCAGACCCAGGCCGATGTCGACGACCCGCTGGCGGACGTGCTGGGGGGCAAGCCCTCCCCTGCTCCCGCGGCGATCGATGACCTCGACGAGTTCACGGGCGGCGGCGACGGCGCCAAGATTTCCGCGCACCCCGCGGCCGGCGACTGGTTGTCGCTGCTGGACCTGTCCGAAGAAAAATCAGTCCCCAAGCCGACGCTGCACAACGTCGAGCTGATCATCTGCAACGATCCGCGGATCGTCGGGCTCCCGCAACTCAACGAGTTCACCCAGGAGACGGTCCAGCGCACTTTGCCGGGGCGCCAGAAGAACCGGCGCCGCAACGCCGTGAAGATGGCGCGCCAGCTCGAAGGTCGCGTCTGGGACGTGAAGGACACCCTGAACGGCGAACTGTGGTCGGATGACCGCGACTTCGCGATCCGCTCGATCCTGGAGGCGCCGCAAAGTCAGGGTGGCTATGGCCTGAAGGTCTCAGACCGGGACCTCAAAGCTGCCGTGGTCCTCGCGGCCAATCGCAATGCGTTCCACCCGGTGCGCGAATATCTGACCGGTCTGAAGTGGGACGGCGTGCCTCGCGTGGAGGCGCTGTACGTCAACTATCTGCGCGCGCCGGACGACATCTATCACCGCACCGTCGCGCGCCTGATGATGGTTGCCGCCGTGACGCGGATCTTCGAGCCCGGTCACAAGTTCGACTTCGCGACGATCCTGGAAGGCCTGCAGGGCAAGCGGAAGTCCACCTTCATCTCGGTGCTCGGGCGTCGCTGGTTCGCTGAACTCGACGGCGAGTTCAGCGACACCAAGCAGATGATCGAACTGATGCAGGGCGCCTGGATCATGGAGATCCCCGAGCTGACCGGCTTCAGCCGCGCTGACGTGCGCGCCATCAAGGCGTTCATCAGCCGCCAGAAGGATCGCGCCCGCCTGGCCTACGCCCGCCGGGCCGGCGAGTTTCCGCGGCAGTGCATCTTCATCGGGTCGACCAACGATCGGGAATACCTGAAGGACGACACGGGCGGACGCCGCTTCTGGCCGGTCCAGTGTCGCCTCGGCGAAGACGAGGAAATCGACACGGACGCCCTGGAGCAGTCCGTCGATCAGTTGTGGGCCGAGGCGACCGCCCTCTATCGTCAGATGCGCGCCGAGAAGGCCCACGGCACCCTGCCGCTCTATCTGACCGATCCGGACGCCCGTCTCTATGCCGCACGGCTGCAGGAGTCGCGGCGCGTCGAAAATGCCGACGACGTCCTCGCCGGCCGCATCGCAGAATGGCTCGAACGCCCGGTCAGCAATGGCGGCCTCGACGACGAGGGTGAGGGCGAAGTTCGCAACGAGACCTGCACGGCCCAGATCTGGGTGGAATGCCTCAACGGCGATCCGCGGGCCTTCAAGACCCAGGAGCAGGCGATGGTCAATCGCGCCATGCTCCGCGTGCCGGGCTGGGGCGGCGACGGCTCCCAGCATCGCTTCAAGGGCTACGGCAAGCAGCGCGTGTTCTACCGCGGCGGCGAGGTCGGCAAGCTGGCCCGCATGGGTCTCAACGACCTCGAATAGGCAACATTCCAGGGCGATTAAGAATCGCTTAATCGCCCTGGAATCACCCCAAAACAAACCTCCGAAAAACTTCCCCGTTTTGGCGCCTTTTCGGGCGTTTTCGCGGAATCCCGCGCTCGTTCCACTTCTCGTTCCACTTCTCGTTCCGGGGTCGGACCCAGGTTTCATGCGGGTTTGCGGGCCAAGTGGAACAGCGGAACGGTGGAACGAGCATTTCCCTATAGACTCTCGCGCGTCACGCCCTCCTGAGCCTACCACGGGCTGCCGAAAGGCTTAGGAATCCCCCTTCTATCTTTGACAACTCCTAGAAAAAGCTCGTTCCACTGTTCCACTGTTCCAGGCACCCTAAAAGTTGTGAATATACAGTTGCCTAAGTGAATGTGACCCCGGAACGAGCTTTCGGACCGCTCGTTCCACTGTTCCACCCTACCAGGGTCGAGATGGGGGTCGTTGCCTAAGTTAATATGCACCCTGGGCTATTTTGAACCGGGTGAAACACCGGGGCTCAGCGCCCCCCGCCCTCCCAGGCCCCACCGAAGAGGGACCCGCAATCACTTAGGCAACTGTATTCAATGGGGTTTAGGTGACGCCCTGGCGCGCTGATTAACTTAGGCAACAGCTCGCCAATCTCTTAGGCACGCGTGCCTAAGTGTTTCACGGGCGCCACGCCTAAGTGTTTCACGGCCTATCTGTTGCGCGGCAGTCACTATTAGGTTGATTGCCTAAGTCATTCATGAAACAACGGTCACGCAACCACGGAGTCACCACATGCTCGCAGCTCTCGCCCTCGCCGCCGCCCTGCTAGGCGGCCCCCTTGCTGACCTGGAAGCCGTTCAGGCTGGCGTTAACAGCTCGATGTCCTATCGCCCTGACCCGGCCGGACGGGACGTCTGGACCACGGGCGGCAAGTTCGGCGACTGCGAGGATTTCGCCCTGACTAAGCGCGCCGCCTTGCTCGCCTTGGGCCATGATCCGCGCGACCTTCGAGTCGTTCTGGGTTTCGATTGGCGCGGCATTCGTCACGCCGTGCTGTTCGCCCGTGATGAGCGCGGGACCTGGTGGGTCCTGGATAATCAGAACGCCACGCTTCGCACCCCGGCTAGCATGAAGCGCGAGGGCGCCAGCTTCGACGCTGAAGGCCCCTACTCCGCCCCTCGCTAAGCCGGGCCGCGGCCCGGCCGCCCTGTTGACTAGGTTTCACTATGTTGTTGACACGTCACCTTAGCGCGCCTAAGTTTTTCGGACTGAAACGGAGCACCACCCATGACCGAACCGGCTAAACCCGTCTGCCCACATTGCGGAAACGACGGCTCAAAGAGCGGCCTTTACGTCACCGTTGATGCGCGCTGGACGCCCGACGCGGACGGCTGGACGCTACAAGCCCGCGACGACGACGGCGGGCGCGAACTGGATTGCATGGAATGCGATCAGCGCTCGCCCGATCCGGCCTTCCCCTATGATTCCATCGTCGCGCGATCCGCTACCGTCGCCTGGATCGTCACCGCCGAGTCGTTCGAGACGCCCGGCCGCGTTGTCCGGGTAGCGCTTAGCGAGTCTGGCGCCGACGCGACCGCCGCTGACTTGTGCAACGCCGTCCTAGATGAATGGCCGAACGGGTCGCCGCCCGCCCCGGCCACGGCGACAACCTGGAAGGACGTTGCCACGCGGATTATGCGCGAGGGCGGCGGCGCCTATGTTGACGTCTTGGCCATCCGCGCGGACGCCTGACCCGTGGCGCGCCAGCTCGACCCCGCCCGCCTGGACGCCCGCAACGCTGGCGCGCGGTTCTTCATCTCCGCCACGCCGTGCAAGTTCGGCCATCCGGCGGGCGAGCGGTACACGTCAACCGGCGCTTGTCGTCAATGCGTCAGCGGTCAGGCCCGCGACCGCCGCCGCGTCGCTGAAGCCGTGACGCCGCCCGATCCTATGGCGGCCGTTCTAGGCTGACCGCTCAACCCTTCCACCTGGAGTCCACCATGACTAAGGTTTTCGCCGTTCCCGTCACCATTCACGCGACCGCATACATTCGCGCCGAAAGCGCGGACGCGGCGCTAGACATGACCACGGCCGAACTGTTTCAGGTCGCCCTAGTCCTGCCCGATAGCGTCGCGACGGTTGAGGGGCCGCCCGTCTCCGGCCTCGCTTTCGATGATCCGCGACTGCCGAAAGTCAGCTTGTCGCCAGCCATGACGCTTGCGGGCGTTCCGGACGGTGCGGAGCCGGAACGCGTCGATTAACCCTGCCGCCAGCTCGCGCGCCGTCTTGTTGACTAGGTTTCACTATATTGTTGACACGTCACCTTAGCGCGCCTAAGTTTTTCGGACTGAAACGGAGTCATCCAGATGCAACAGCCCTTCACCTTCGCCGGGTTCACCTGGCCAAAAGCAGCGGCCATGCTTCCTAGCGGATCGCCCGCGTCCCGCCTCGCCAAACGTCGCGCCTCCGGGCCGTCGTTGTGCGGCCCCTATACCCATGCGCCCGCCCCGAACGCGGGCCGCGCGGGCTTCTATCTGGACTCGGACTTCGCGCCCGGCCTTCGCTGGCAATGGGCGGATGAGACCGGCGCCCGTATCGACCACATGGGATGGTGGGCAGACCCGCACGGCGACGGCGACAAGATACGCGGCGTCGTGATGCGGCTTCCCAAGGGACGCGGTTTCTTGGCGGGGTGGAGCATGGGCGAATCCATGGCGTCCGAAATAGAAACCACGCGCATCTATAGCGATGAGACGGGCGCCGCCTATGCCGCCGACTCGTGCGCTGAGGGTATCGCGGAGACGGAGCGGGAGTATCAGACCGCATCTGAAGCGGGACGGCGATGGTCTGAGCTTGGCGATGAGGCTGCAAAGGCCCGCCGCGACGCCTTGGCGATCCTCCGCGACCGCAAAAGCGCCAGGGGGTCCGCCACGCTTTGCGGTGTCATCCGCGACAAGGTCGAGGCGCTGCTAGATGAGGTCCGGTCCGCCCGTGCAAAGCGGGCTGAGCTGGCCAGCGGCGACGCGGACGGCCTGATTTTCTGGCCTGGCGAGGCCCGACTCGCCGCCGCGTTCAACGGCGCCGCCGGATCAAAGGTCATCGCCTAATGCGCGCGCTCCGCTTGACTCTGGAAATAGCCGCCGCCGCCGTGGCCGCCGCTGGCCTTTGCGCCTTCATGATTTGCTTAGGCGCCGTCCTACACGGCTGACTTCATCATCACCTTTCTAGTGAGGATTCAACAATATGCAGCGCTTGAAAGCTTACATTCGCCGGACGGTTCTCGCCTCCGCAACCGAATATGCCTATCCGCGCAAGCGCCGGACGGCCGAGTCCACGGCCTCCGCTTTTCGCGACGCCGCGAACGGGACTGACACCGGATGGTGGAATGACCTGATTTACACGAAAGACGTGCTGGACCTGTTTAACCGCTATCGCGGCGACGTGCGCGCCGCCGTGCTGGACTATCTTGAAAATGTCGGCTGGAGCGAGAGCACGTCGCTGACACTTGATCGTGACGGCAACTATACGCCCACCTTGATAATCGCCGCCACGGCCCGCCGTCAGACATGGGCGGACTACACGGGCGAGAACGGCGACGCACGGGCGAAGGAAGCGGAGGCCGCCGCCTTCGGAATCCGGTTCGCCGTCGAATACCTGCTTAGCGACGTTGCGTCGTCGCTTGGCGTCGACCTGTAAAGCCGCGCCCGTCATTTCACCATTCTATTGAGGAGTCACCCTATGCCTGAGTTTCAGCTTTACACCCATGGGACCGTCCCGAACCCCGCCAACCCCGACACCGGAACGCCCGTCCGATTCAGCGACCTGGACCCCTTCACCCAAGGATATATCGAGGCAGCCTTTTTCACCGAAAACAGCCCCGCTTGGGACAAAGCCGCGATTGAGGCGGACCCCAAACAATGGGAGTCGGACCTTGCTGAAGGCCAGAGCGACGGGACGTTGCCGGGTGACGCGGGATTTAGCGACCTCGCGCACGAGTCCCTCGCTTCCATGATCGCCGATTGCGCCGCCTTCCAGCGCGACAACGCGGACGCGCTCGCGACTGCCTATGGTCACAGTTTCCCCGCGCGCGTCATCGGCGACGGAACCTTGCCCGACAGTCATCGCTCCGCCTGGGACTATGATGCGGAGGCCGCCGGGCGTGATTATTGGTACACGCGCAACGGTCACGGCGTCGGGTTTTGGGACCGTGGACTCGATGACGTCGGCGAGGAACTTAGCGACGCCGCGCGCTACTCCGAAGTCAACGCCTATTTCGACCCGGAAACCGGTCGCGTTCACTTCGACTGACGCCCGGCCACATAACCTTCTAGTTAGGATTCACGCTATGAACGCCTTCAAACTCGACACGTCCGGCGAAGTCACCCCGACACCGGACACCTCGCGCGGATTCACGCACGGGATGGCGACTCAATGGGGCGACCTCTCGCCCTTCACACAAGGGTATATCGAGGCGCTGTTTGCCGAGAATGAGCCCAACGGGTCGCTTGACACTTCGGACCGGTTTGACCTCCCGCATGGCCGGGGCGGCGTATGCCGGGAGGCGGGCTTCTCCGACCTCGCCCCGGAAACCCTCGCGCGGATCATCACGGATTGTGAGGCGGCAAGGCGTCGCCTCGATAGCGATGACGCAGAGGATGCGGGCGCTGTGTTCTGGCGGCTGCGACAAGAGGGCCACTATGTCGGCGGCCTCATCAACTTCCCGCCCCTGACCGTCCAGCTAGGCGACGACGGCCTGATCCGCTTCGCATAACGCCCCGCCACGGCGAAACGCGGTCACCCGGCCGCGTCCCAAGGCGAACGCGCCCTAACCCTTGGCTGAATGAGCCGGGCGCACGGAGTCACCTGATGAACATTCACGCCAAGATTCGGCGCGGCGTGTCGTTGGCGAAAACCTACGCCGATGACGGGGCCTTTCTGTCAGCCGCCCGCACCCTTCGCGAGATGGCGGGCGACCTGGAATCGCATCACGCGGCGACCATGCCGCCGGGCCTCGCCGCCCCTGAACCCCTGGACACCGCCGCCCGCCTCGCCGCCCTCCGCTCGCGCGGCTTCCACGTTTACCCGTCCGGCTCGCCGTCATTCCCCCGCTGGACCGTTTCACGCGTCCAAGGTGAAGGGTTCGCCGTCTGCGAGGGTGACGCCGCCACTGAAGCGGAGGCTATCGACGTCGCGGAGGCGGCGGACGCCAAGGCTCGCGGCTTGACCCTGGATGAAGCCCTAGCGGAGCGGCCCGCCCATGGCTGAGCCCCAAACCCTGGACCTTGCGCGCCGCGCCCTGACGATGGATGAATCGACCGTCGCGGAGATTCTGACCTGGACGGATGAACCGGAGCTGATCCGCGCACTTGGCCAGACGGCGCCCGTTTTCAGCGACGCCGACGTCGCGGCCGCCCGGCTGGCGAACGCATGGGAGGTTGCGCGGATGATGAACGACGGCGAGCTGCAATGACCGGCCTAATACTTGTCGGGTCATGCCTGATCATCTGCATGGTGATGACCACGCCCGAACAGGTCCGCCAAGCCCGCGCCCGTCTCAGTCGTCGGATCCGGTGGTTTTGGCCCCTACCGGTCATCCTTTGGGCCATTCTGCTTTACCCCTGGCCGACGTGACCCCTGGCCGCCCGTTCAATCCTTAGCCCCGCTGGCGCGAGCTGGCGGGGTTTTCGTTTGTCCGGCCACCCTTGCGCCCGTCGTCACCCTGGCGCGCGATTCCGCTTCCGCCCCCGGTGCTGACCATGCGCCCGGCCACCCCCAAACGCCCGCCCCGCTTGGGTTTCGGCCCGGTGCTGACCATGCGCCCGGCCGCCCCTAATCCCCCATATGCGAGCGCTTGCGCATCCGCCGCCCACCCCTCCCCTGACACGAAAACGGCCGCCCTTTGATCCAGGGGCGGCCGTTCGCATGACGGGATGAAAGGCGGGGACTTAGCGCTTCATGGCGGACTCTCCGGCGACGGGGTGCGACTGGACACGGCAGGCGTTCAAGAACCCGCACAGCATCACGGTGCGCGGGATATGTCAACCCGATGGTGATCGCCGCCAGGCTCACCCCACTCGGGGAAATCGGACGCCGGCACACCCCCGCTCAGGGAAATCGGAGGCTCACCCCACTCGGGGAAATCTCCAGCACACCCCGTTAGGGAAATCGGAGGGCGGATTTTATTTCAACATCGTGTTGACTGTGAGCGAGTCGCCAAGTAGCGTTTCACCATCGAGTTGAAACCGCGACAGGGACCGATCGCGTCATGACAGACAACACCAACATCGACGACCGCCAAGACCTGGGTGGCATGGCCAAGCCGATGCTCGCCTCGCTCTGCACAGAGATCCACGCCAGCAACCTGGTCGCCGGCTGGTGGACCAACCTGAAGACCGGCGAGTCCATCCTCGCGACGCGCAACCGCCCCGAGATGCTGATGCTGGCCGTCAGCGAGCTGGCGGAGGCGGCTGAAGGCCTCGACTACGGCGGCCGCCCTGACGACAAGCTGCCCCACCTGCCCATGTTCGACGTGGAGCTGGCCGACTTCGTGATCCGGCAACTCGACCAGATCGGCGCCGAGGTGTCGCTGGGCGCGACGATGCCGGTCTTTGAGGCGGCCCCGCCGTTCACCGATGCCCGGATGCGCTGTCGCACCCACGAGGGGCAGTTGATGCTGCTCGTCAGGCTGACCTCCTCCGCCATGGAGGATTACCGCAAGGGTCGGGTCGAGCAGTACGTCTGCAACATGGCCAACGGCGTCCGCCAGGCCTTCGCGATTGCCCGCATCCACGACATCGATCTGCTGGACGTCATCGCCCAGAAGCGCGCCTACAACGCGACCCGTGACGACCACCAGATCGCGAACCGGCAGCAGGCCGGCGGCAAGGCGTTCTGACCAATGGACATCACCTTGATCATCAAGCTGGCGTCGCTGTTCGGCATGGCCTGGAAGGCGCCGGGGATCGCGATGAGCCTCACCCGTGGTGTCCCGCTCTACCGGAGCGAGTCCATCATCTTCGGCGCCTCGGTTGTCGCCTTTACCTGGTCGATGGGGTGCTTGTCGTGAACATCCCCCTCAACTGGAAAGCGGCCCTCGCCACCGTGCAGCAGTTCGCTACTGAAGCCGTGATCGGCGGCGGCTGCCTGCGTGATCTGGATAACGATCGCCCGGTCGGCGACATCGACATCTTCGTCTTCGGCACCAGCTCCAGTGATCTCTACCATCTTCGTCAGCGCCTGATCGAAGACGCTGACCTCGACTGCGACGAGATCGATCCGGACAAGATGTACCCGGTCGGCGACGGCAACGACGTGGTCGGCCATTTCGAGATCGACTTCGACGGCATCACCGAGCCCGTGCAGATCATCATGGTCAACTTCGAGTGCTCGGTGATCACCCACCGGTTCGACTACGGCATCTGTCGGATCAGTTTCGACGGAACGACCCTGTACCGCTCGCCGGACTATGAGGCGGACAAGCGCGACAAGGTGTTCCGCCTGTGCCTGGAGCGCTGTGAGCGTGGCCTAGCGGCATCGGTGCATCGGTTCGCCCGCCTGACCCGGAAGTACGAGGGGTGGAGATTCGTTCCGTTCCAGAAGCCGGACCCGCTTAGCGGTGTGGTTGCGGAGCCCGCGAGATGATCCGCAAGCTGTTCCTCTCGGCCACCTCGGCGCTCGCCCGCCTCCTGGGCCTCAACAAGCCGGTTCGCCTGACCCCCGAATACGCGCTGCTCCCCGAGATCCTGGTCGTCGCCGATGGCTATCAGGGCGCCAAGCTGCTGAAGCAGGTTCGAGGCCACGTCCATCTGTCCGTCTACTGGCCGGGCCGCGGTGAAGCCTACATCGCCGGCCGCACCGCCGCGCGGGTGACGTTCCTCTCCGAGTACGCGGCTCGCCGCCTGAGCGTCCAGGAGCGGGACATGCTGCATTCCCGCATGGCGACGTGGGCCGACCGCGCGCTGTGGCTGGAGGCGTCGGCATGATCCGCACCCTCATCGTCGCCATCGCCATCGCCCTGGCGTCCTGCACGGCCGAGCCGGTCAGCACCCAGTCGACCGACAATCCGAACATCCCGATCGCGCACCTGCTGACGATCGACGGCTGCAAGGTCTACCGGTTCCACGACGCCGGGAAGGCCCGCTACCTCACCACCTGCCCTCGCGCCTCCGTGTCACAGAGTGACAGCGAGCCCTGCGGCAAGGGCTGCACCCGCCAGGCCCCCGAGGAAATCCAGACGGTGGAGGTGGCCCGATGATCGCCACCATCGCCAAAGGGCTGCTGGCTACCATGCTGATCAGCGCCGCCATCCTGGCCGCCGTGCAGAACGGCCGCCGCGTCCCGTCGCGCACCTTCAACGCCGGCCCCACGCTCCTGCTGCTCGGCGCCGAGGCGCTGCTGATCATCGTGGCGCTTTACGGCGGCGCGGAGGTGGTTCGATGAGCCTGCACCGCCACCCCGCTCTGTCGCGCCACCCTGAGCAGCAGTATCTCGACCTGCTGCGGGATCTGCTGCGCGCCCCAGTCAGGGAAACCCGGAACGACACGGCCACCCGGTCGCTGTTCGGCCGGCAGATGCGCTTCGACCTGGCGCACGGATTCCCGCTGCTGACAACCAAGCGCCTGCCGCTCCGCGTGATCGCGGGCGAGCTGCTGTGGTTCCTCTCCGGCAGCACGAACGTCCGACCGTTGCAGGAGCAGGGCATCACCATCTGGGACGAATGGGCCGATCCGAAGACGGGCGACCTGGGACCGATCTACGGCAAGCAGATGCGGGCGTGGTCCGGTCAGCCTATTCCGTCGTCTTTCCCGAACGACGAAGGTGGCGAGACTCCCGCCGTCATCTCCTATCCTGTCGACCAGGTCGACAGCGTCCTGCAGTCGCTCGGCTCGGACCCTTACGGTCGCCGCCACGTCATGACTTTGTGGAACCCCGCTGACCTGCCTGACATGGCCCTGCCGCCCTGCCACGGCATCGCGATCCAGTTCTACGTCGGCGCCGACGAGCGGCTGAACCTGTTCATGCACCAGCGCAGCGGAGACGCCTTCCTGGGGGTGCCGTTCAACATCGCCTCCTACGCCCTGCTGCTGTCGATGTTCGCGCATGTCCTCGGCCGGCAGCCCGGCGAGTTCGTTCACAGCATCGGCGACGCCCACCTGTACGGCAACCACGTCACCCAGGCGGAACAGCAGGTGCTGCGCGATCCGCGCCCGCTCCCGACGCTGACCCTCTCGGGGAAACACCGGGACATGGACCACTGGTCGCTCGGCGACATGTGGATCGAGGGCTACGAGCCGTGGCCGCACATCGCGGCGGAGGTGTCGGCGTGAGCCCTCGTCCCGAAATCGAAGAAGTCGCCGACGACCGCCCCGGCTATCGTCGCTTCATAGCGACGTACAGCGGCCGGCGCTTCAGCGTCCTATGGTGCCCCTCCCACGACGTCGGCGAGAGAGGACACACCCTTGTCCGCGCCCTGGACGGTGATGCCCTGTGGTCGGAGTCCAGCATCTTGCGCGTGGACGGCCACGTCTCGGCGCTGGCCTGCGTAGACTTTATCGCGCGGGCCTACACGATGGCCCAGACAGCCGGCGAGATCGGTTACGAGAAGCGGGCTGCCGAGATCCGCGGGGCGCTGGGCATCCGATGACTTGCGCCGCCCGCCGCCAGAACGACCAGATGGTCTGCGGCCCCTGCGCCACGCAGTGGGACATCGGTGACCCCGAGCCGCCGGTCTGCGGCCTGCAGTGCCTCGCCACCGCCGACAGGCCGCGAGACGAGGACGCCCGCGCCGCCGGCTACACCCCGCTGATCCGCTTCCCCTACGGTCGCGGCGCCGATGCGGTGCTGGATCGCGAGTTCGATGACGCCGCAGACGACGGCTGGCAACCGCACGCCGACCCCGATTACGAGGCAGCCTGATGAAACTCTACCGCTCCCTGGGTCGGATCTGGACCAGCACCCAATCTGACGCGCGCCAGGCCCAGGGCGGCAAGGACTTCGAGCAGTTCGAGGTCCCAACCGACAAGCCCGGCCTGCTCGCCTTTCTCAACACCTTCGACGTGCGACCGGGCGATGCTCCGCCCGTCACGGTGCAGCGCTATGTCGAGATCCCCGACGACGATGACGCGGTGGACTCGATGCTCCACCATCTTGGTCTTCCCGCCACGGCCCACGTCGGCAATCCCCCGCCGTCTCCCGACGCCTGCCCTGCGTGCGCTCGCTCGCAACGCACCGCCGGCACGGTCGTCAGTGCCGAGGCGGCGATCTGCGCCGCCGCTGACCTGGAGGACATATCCGATCCCGACGTTCTGGACGGCATGGTCGCGCGGCTGCAGGAGCGCCGGGCTGCGCTGCTGGCGCCTGTGGTCGAGGACCCGATGGCGGGGGTGCTGGGATGACGACCTTCACCCATCGCGTCCGACACTGGCTGCTGCCGACCAGGAATCCCGACGTCATCATTGGCGGATCGGACAACCCCTATCTGCTGCGTTGGCATCTGATCCCGCGCAACCGGTTCTTCAACATCTACCTGCACAACTTCCTGCGCTCCGACGACGACCGCGCGCTGCACGACCACCCCTGGGTCAACTTGTCCTGGCTGCTGGTCGGCGAGTACGACGAGGCAGTGCCGGGCGAGCACGACACCGACCGTTTCGATCGGACCTACGTCCTTCGCCACCCGCACCTGCACACCCGGATTCGCCGTCGAGAGGGCGCCGTGGTGCTCCGCGGCGCGAAGGCCGCGCACCGGGTGGCCTTGCTGAAGACGCCCGCCGGGCGCGAGCAGCCCGTCTGGACCTTGTTCATCACTGGCCCCCGCGTTCGGCGCTGGGGCTTCTGGTGTCCGAAGGGCTGGCGGTTCTGGGAAGACTTCGTCGACACCAGCAACGGCGAGAACGTCGTCGGTCGGGGTTGCGACTGATGACCTGCATCTGCGTCACCCGCGGCGATGGACCCGAAGGCTGCGACCTCTGCAACGAATCTGGAAATCCGAAACATGACCACCACGGCGCCCAACACCCCCGGCGAACTGCTCGCCCAACTGGCCATTTGGCACGCCGAGCATGAATCGCGCCCGGCGTCGCTGCAGCAGACGGGCATGACGATGCTCTACTCGGCCGTCCGCGACGTGGTCGATGAGCATCGCGGAAACGCCAATGTTCGTGACGCCCTGCTGGCGCATTTTCCCGACCTGCAGGAGCAGATCTGGCGCGCGAACGCGGTTGCGACCGGGCGCGGTATCGTTGGCTCGGTCCAGAGGGTCAATGCGCCGCCCTACCACCGCCTAGACCTGTGCAAGTCAACGTGCGGCGTCCGCGACGACCGCTGGGACATCCACATCGACGCGGGCGACTCCCCTGTCTCCATTCGCGTCCAGCATCGTCAGTACGGCGACTATTACGACTGGCCCGAAGCGGTGTTCGATCAGAAGGTCAAGGCCGCCGAGCGCGCCTATACGCTACAGGATGAGAGCAACTACGACACGCGGGGTCGCGCGCTGAAGGCCGCGCACGATTTCTTGCGTTCCTACGGCGCCGGGGAAGTCGAGTACCTGGAATGGGACGTGAACTCGCAGAGCATGGTCGTCGTCGGCCACTCACCTCGCTGTGCGTCAGGCCTATGGTGGCCCGAGGCAAAGCCCGACCCTCTTGCGCCGTTCCATGAAGCCGGGTCGGAGACCTCGCAATGACCATCGCCATCGGCCTGTCCGGCTACGCCCAGTCGGGGAAAACCACCGCCGCCAACTACATCGAGGCGAAGTACGGCGTCCGGCGCCAGCACATCGCTGAGCCCCTGCGCGAGATGTTGGCCGTCCTGCTGCGCGCCAACCAGGTGCCCGAGGACATGATCCCGCGCTACCTGACCGGCGACCTAAAGGAGTCGCTGATCCCCGAGATCGGCCGCACATCGCGCGAACTGCAGATCAGCCTGGGCACCGGCTGGGGCCGCGAGCAGGTGCATCCGGATATCTGGGCTCGCACCTGGCGCCGTGGCGTGCGTCCGTTTGACCGGGTGATGAACGACAGCGTGCGTTTCCCGAACGAGGAGATGGCCGTCCAGTTCAACACCGGCTTCACCATCCTCATCCGGCGCCGCGGCACGCATCCGATCGCCTACAAATGGGGCGCGTTCGGCCGGCTGCTGTATCGCTGGTTCCGGATCATGTGGGGCGTCCACGACAGCGAGCGCACCGACCGTCTGGCACCGAACTACGTCATCCACAACGACGGGTCGCTCGACCATCTCTACGCCGAGATCGACGAGATCATGGCCCTTGAAGCCATGCGCCCGATCGGCTACGCCTGACGTTTCACCATTTTCGTGACCAATCACCTCCAACCTGGGGACCAGCACCCGTGACTCCGACCTTCTCCACCCGCGCCGAGGTCATCGCCCGGCGCACCTACAACCGTCCCCTGAACGACGACGGCACCATCTTCGAGACCTGGGAGCAGACCGTCGACCGGGTCATCGGTCACCAGCGCTGGCTTTGGGAGCGCGCGCAGCACGACACCCTGTCCTCCTCTCAGGAACGCGAACTCGACGAACTCCGCGCGCTGATGTTGGCGCGCAAGGTCACCACCTCTGGCCGCACCCTGTGGCTTGGCGGCACGACTATCGCCAAGACGCGCGAGGCCAGCCAGTTCAACTGCAGCTTCCTGCGCGTCCAGACGGTCAGCGACGTGGCCGACGCCTTCTGGCTGCTGCTGCAGGGCTGCGGCGTCGGCTTCGAGCCGATCCCCGGCATTCTGAACGGCTTCACCACGCCCAAGGAAATCAAGGTCGTCGGCAGCACGCGCACCGACAAGGGCGGATGCGAAACCAACGTCGAGACCGTGGAGAACGGCGTCTGGACCATCCGCGTCGGCGACAGCGCCATGGCCTGGGCGAAGGCGGCGGCGAAGGTCATGGCCAACAAGACCACGGCCCACACTCTGGTTCTCGACTACAGCGAGATCCGCCCGGCCGGCCAACGCCTGAAGGGCTACGGCTGGATCAGCAGCGGCTGGGAGCCGTTCGCCCACGCGCTGGAGCGCATCGCCCGGATCATGAATGAGCGCGCGGGTGAACTGCTGACGCGCATCGACATCCTGGACATCCTGAACCACCTCGGCACGACTCTGTCGTCGCGTCGCTCCGCCGAGATCGCGCTGGTGCCCTGGGCGGACCCCGAGGCCGAGGCCTTCGCCGTCGCCAAGCGCAACTGGTGGGAGGCTCAGGAGAACCGCCCAGAGGGCAATCCCCAGCGCCAGCAGTCCAACAACTCGCTGATGTTCTACACCCGGCCGTCGAAATACGAACTGGCCTACGTCTTCCAGATCATGGAGCGGGCTGGCGGCTCCGAGCCGGGCTTCATCAACGCCCAGGCCGCCGCCAAGCGGGCGCCGTGGTTCAAGGGCTGCAATCCGTGCGCCGAGATCCTGCTGGGCGACAAGTCGTTCTGCAACCTGATCGAGGTGGACTTGGCCAAGTTCAACGGCGACTTCGACGGCCTGCTGCGGGCCATGGAAACAGCGGCTCGCGCCAACTACCGCCAGACCTGCGTCGACCTGCGCGACGAGGTGCTGCAGGCCTCCTGGCACGAACTGAACAACTTCCTGCGCCTGTGCGGCGCCGGCTGCACCGGCATCGTCGGCTGGGATTACCATCAGGACGAGCGTCGCATTCAGGAGCTGGCGCAATGGGCGCGTCAGGGTTCCAACGACATGGCCGACGAGCTGGGCTTGCCGCGGCCGAAGGCGACGACCACGATCAAGCCGTCCGGCACCCTATCGAAGATCATGGACACCACCGAGGGCATCCATAAGCCGCTCGGCCGCTACATCTTCAACAACGTCAACTTCTCGAAGTTCGACCCGGTCGTCCAGAAGCTGCGCGACGCCGGCTATCGGGTATTCGACAACCCGACCGACAACACGGCGGTCCTGGTCACCTTCCCGGTCGCCTATGAGAACGTCGAGTTCGACGTGGTCGACGGCAAGCATGTTAATCTGGAATCCGCCGTCTCGCAGTTGGAGCGCTACAAGCTCTGGATGGACAACTACGTCGATCACAACTGCTCGATCACGGTGTCCTACTCGCCCGACGAGGTCCCGGCCATCATCGACTGGCTGATCCAGAACTGGGAACACTACGTCGGCGTCTCGTTCATGTATCGGAACGACCCGACCAAGACAGCCGCCGACCTCGGCTACCTCTACCTGCCCCAGGAGGTCGTCACCCAGGAGGTGTTCGACGCCTACGCTGCCACACTGCTGCCGGTGAACTTGGACACCGATGGCGCGGGTGACGTCGAGGACGGCGGCGGTTGCGCGACCGGCGCCTGCCCGGTCCGATAATCACCCTTGCATGGGCTGTGGTTCAACTTTATGGTGACTCTGCAACACGCAGGACCACAGCCCATGTTCACCATCAGCGCTGTCATCGCTTTCGCTCCGGCCGCCGTCCTTTTCGCGATTTTCTGGCCTGAGCACAGCTTCAGCAACGAGGTCTATCTGCATGGCTGATCCCTTTGATGACCAACTCGGCGACGGGAGCCCGCGCGGCCCCGGCGATCCCGGCAAACCCAACGCGAGAACCGACATGGCCGACGACGCCTCATTCGACGCAAGCCCCGACGTCCTGACCGCCTCGGCGCAGGGTCGCCTCACCACGATCATCGATCGCCTTGAACGCCTCGAAGAGGACAAGCAGGCCGTCATGGTCGACATGAAGGAGGTCTACGCCGAGGCCAAGGGCGAAGGGTATGACGTCAAGATCCTGCGCAAGGTCATCCGCCTGCGCAAACAGGACAAGGCCAAGCGCCAGGAAGAAGAAGCCATCCTGGACCTGTATCTGTCGGCGCTGGGCATGATCTGATGGTCACCCTGCGCTTCAGGATCAACGGGACGCGGCTTGAGGTCTGGGAGGGCGATCGGCTGATCCGCACGACCACCGTAAACGCCCTGCTGGACCTGACGCAGGCCGTCCAGCGCGGCCGCACGGAACTTACCCTGTGACGCCCGCCCTTCGCACCATCGAAGACTTCGTGCGTCACCGTCTCGGGGTTGACCGAACGCTGCGACTGCACGTTTTCCCGACGAAAGACGGCCGCTTCCAGGCGTCAATCGAGAACACCCGCAGCGGCGGCTGGACGGTCGAGATCCATGACGATCCGATCGACGCCATCTGGAATGTCCTCGTGCCCTACACGATGCGGCGCGGCCCCATGACGCCGCACAACGCAGGCGTGGACGAGGCGAAGGCGGCCGGCGCCGCGCTTGACGCCGCCCCGTCGCTGCCGCCCACCCCTCTGGAGCAGGCCATAGCCGCCGTCTCCGTCGACCCCTTTGCGGATATGTTCGGATGAAGATCTGCGTCTGGTACAGCAGCGACGCCCCGCCCGCCTCCGCATGGCTGGCGCGCATCGTAACCGATGGGAAGTTTCTGCCTGTGCTGGTCCCCGGCGCCAGCGAGGCCGAGGCGCGCGACAAGGCGCAGACGTTCTGGAACGCCGAGGTTGAGCGATTCCGCAGGCAGAACGTCAAGCGTCAGATCGGCCGTCCGAAGGTCGAGGCGCGCCCCGCGGCCGATCTCGATCAAGACCCCATGGCCGGGGTTCTCGGATGATCCCGGACGGCCCTTTCCAAGGGTTGCAGCGGAACGGCTACGGCTTCATCGAAGCAGATCCCGCCTGGGCGTGGACCAGCTTCGCCGGCAAGGCGTCAGCGCCGCACCGCACGGCCGAGGCGCCCTATCCTGTAATGTCGCTCGACGAAATGAAGGCGCTGCCGGTGGCGGATCTCGCCGCCAAGGACTGCCTGCTGAATATGTGGGTGATCGGCAGCCACCTCGACCAGGCGATCGAACTCGGCCGGCACTGGGGCTTCACCTTCAAGAGCGACGGCTTCGTCTGGGTGAAGACCGGCAAACATGATCCGGCCGTGCGCCCGATCAGCATGGGCAAGTGGGTTCGCAAGCAGGTCGAGTACTCGCTGCTGTTCAGCCGGGGTAAGCCCAGCCGCCTCGACGCCGGGGTGCGCCAGCTCATCGAGACCGAGTGGGGGCAAATGACGGGCGACGTCGACCGCATCATCTACGCGCCGAAGCGCGAGCACAGCCGCAAACCGGACGAGCGCTATGAGCGGATAGAGCGCCTTGCGGCCGGCCCCTATGTTGAACTGTTCGCGCGCACTCAACGGCCAGGTTGGAACGCCTGGGGCAATCAGGTTGACAAGTTCGCACAAAGTGATCCTCTTGCTGAGATTTTGGGCGCCGTGCGCCCTGCCGCCGCCGACCCCTTCGAGGCCGCGCTGGCCTGATTGAAAGTCAACTCGAAGCAGGATTTTTGTCATTGCTTTGTTGAATGTGGTGTTGTAGCAAGTTGAAACAACCCACGGGGGATTTTCACCATGCAAGACGTCATCACCGCCGCACCCGCCTCGGTCATCGAGCCGGCCCACCCGCTGCCCTTCGTTCATCGCGATGGTGCGACAACCTCGTTCTGGGCGCCGGACCGCACCGGAGAATATGAGGTGCAGTGCGCCAGAGGGCGCGCATACGCGGACGCCCTGCTCGCCCACATGCGCGAAACCCGCAATCCGACGCTCTACGGCGCCGTCATGCGCGGCATCACGTCCGAGGGGGTGTATGGCGGGGTCGAGATCGGCTTCTGCAACCGCATCGGCATCGAGCTGATCGGCCTTTAGGCACGCCAGCGGCCGTCGACCATGGTCACCAACGTGCGCTTGCCGTTGGAGTAGGTCAGGATGTGCGTGTGAGCCCAGCCGGACAGACCTTTGTTATAGCCCTGGTCAAGCAGACCCGAGAGGCCGGACGTGTATACGCCGGCATGGATCGACGGGCTGTGGTCGTGCCCCTTGTTGATCTTCATGGCCGTCTTGGTGAACTGCACCGCATTGCCGCGGGCGCCGTTGATACCGAGGTGGCCATGAAGGGCGCACTCGATGCCGCCCGACGCCTGGCAGATGACGAAGCTCTGGTCGTCATCGATGAACTCGATGCCGGCCAGTTTGCGCGGGTGTACTTGCGCCAGCGCGTGCCGGAAGACGTTGAACCTCTTCTCGCCGCGCTCCATGGCCTCATACCGGGCGGACTGCAGCCGCAGGAAGTAGAGCGCGTTCGCAGCGTCCTCACGATAGTCGGCGGTGTCCAACCAGCGGCCGAGCGCGTCGTCATGGTTCGAGTAGATGATGACCGACTGGCAGAAATCGCGCTCGGTCGCCCACAGGAAAGCTGCGACTGAAGCGATGCCATCTTCCACCAGATCCGTGCCGTTTCGGATCATCTGGAATCGGAACCGGTGATCCCGGATGCGGTGATGGTTGCGGGCCTCGAAGTCCAGGATGTCGTGGAAGAACTGATAGCGCGGCCGCAACGCGTCGATCATGGAGTCGGGCCGCGGAGTGCAAGTGTCGGTCTCGACATCGAAACCCCAGCCGCCGTCCGCCACATCCGGGTCCAGCTTCTCGCGGTGGATGTCGCCCCAGGTGATCGCCTCGGCCCTGTGTCCGTGGGTGACCTGGCCGGCGTCGACCAAGGTGTCCAGGTCGTAGAATGACCCGTCGCCGGCCGCGTTGATCTGGCGACACCACAGGCGGCCGCTCGCGTCGATCTCGACCAGGGTCGCGCCGATGCAGTGGTGAAAGCGCGCTTTGAGGCCGGCCTTCTTCTCGATGTAGTTGGCCACGGTGCAGCAGCCTGTCGTCATGATCTGCTTGGCGGGCTTGCCGACTGTCGTGGGCACGCTCACGAGCTGGATCTTGGCGTGCGGGAACACACCCCATTTCTGGCCTGTGTAGGGCTCAAGGCTCGACAGCGGGTGGGTCGCTGTCGGCAGCGTGTTCATCTCGGCGCAGAACAACAGAGGTCCGAGGTCGACCTGGTCCCAGCGCAGGTAAGGCTCGACCTCCGGGCGGAAGCAGCCGTTGCGCGTCTCGTGGTCGCTGAACACCGCCTTGTTGTAGGTGAACGGTCCGACCAGAACCTCGGCGCCGAGGTGGGCGGCATAGGCCAGCAGGTTGTCCCAGAAGGGCTTGTGGACGTCCGTATCGTCCTGGGCCGCCGTCAGCAGATAGCGTCGCACCGGACCGGCATCGTTGGAATGCCCCACCTTCGTATAGCGTAGGGCATATCGGTCGATCAGCGACAACTCGCCGGCCTTCCGGATCGCACCGACGCGATTCCGTAGCGAGCCCGGCGACAGGCCCACGGCCCGAGCAACGGCCGGAATGTCGGGGTAGAGAGCGATGTCGTTGTAGACGGCCGCGATACGGGCGTCTGTGCTGGGCTTCAGGTCGTCCGGGGGCACGAACGTCAGGGCCATCAACTCACGTTTTGGTGGCGCGCGTGCGAGGCGCGGGGCGCGACGAGTTCTCGAAGAAGCGATCGAGCCGGTCAGCTAGGCGATTGATGGCTTCGGCGACGCGGTCCTCGGACTTCTGCAGCATTTCGATCGTGGCGAAGTGGGCGACGACCTCGGTCTTGTAGGCGGCGAGCGCGGCATGTGCGGCGTCGGCGCGCTCCTGGGCGGCCTTGGCCATGGCGTGGGCGCTTTCGCCCTTGTACCGTCCGACAGCCCAGCCGCCGTAGACGCCCGACGCCGTCAGGGCCAAGGCGGCGGCCGGGAACACCCAGCTCCATTCGGCGGGATTCATCGGCAACCCTCCAGCACGGGTTCGACCACGGCCAGGCGCGCATCGCGCTCCAGCATCCCGACCACCGCCTGGCGATAGCGCTCATCGGCACCGGGCGCCGCCTGCAGCGTCTCTCGGGTGACCTGGTAGTCCGGCCGCCCGACCACCGTCTTGGGGACGCACGGCGTCGCGACGGGCACCTTCACCTCGACGGTGCGGATCTCGACCGCGGGGGCGGTCGTGTTGCAGGCGGACGCCAGCAGGACCATGGCGGACACGGCGATCGGTCGGATCAACGCAAGATCTCCAGGACGAGGCGATCCACGTCCTGGACGCGCTCGCAGAGGGTGGCTCCGGTGATGGTGGCGCTGGCCAGTCGGTCGGCCCGAACTCGCGCCTCGGCCGCCTGGCGTTGGGCCGCCGCGACGGCGGACTCGGCCGCGGCGATGCGGGCGTCGCTTTCGCGCTTCAGCGCGTCCACGGCGTGGTTCTGCCGGCCGAGGGTGGCTTCCAGCCGGATCTCATTGCCCTGACACATTCCCAGCCGGGCCTCATAACCGATCAACGGCGCCCAGATGGCGTCATGCAGCTTGTCGGCGCGGGCCTCGGCGCTATTCAGGCGGGCCGTCTGCACGCCGGCCGTGACGCCCAGCGCCAGAGCCAGCGCTGCGGCGCCGATCGCAGTGGCCTTCCATCCCTGGGTGCGGAGTTCGCCCAGCATCAGAACCACCGCAGGGCGATGATGTAGAGCGCCAACAGCGCCCCCAGGCTGCCGGCTGCGGCAACCAGATCCGCGATGAGGTGGCGGTCCATGTCGTCAGGCCTCGTTGGTGGAGACAGGCGCCCCGCTGCGCGACAGTCGATACGGCCGCACTGACGCTGGTGGGTTGGTGTAGGCGGGCCGCCGGACGGCCACGCAGCGGGACTTCGCGATCCAGGTGAAGCTGACCGAGTCAGACTGATTGCCACCCAGGACACAGTAATAGTTGTCGTCTTCGCCGATGTAGAAGCCGACGTGGCCCCCGCCGTCGCGCCGGAAGACCAGCACGTCGCCCAGCGACGCCACCTTGCCCGGCATGAAGACGAGGGGATTGTTGACGCTCAGGCCCTTGCGGATCGCGACGGCCTCTCCGAAGCCCGACCAGTTCAGCGCATACAGCGGCCCGGTCGGAATGGTCTTGCCGGCCCGCATGGCGATGACCCCGGCCAGCAGGCCGCACCACGGCACCGCGTCGCCGGTATAGGTGTAGCCGATCTTCTCGCGCCCGACCTCCTTGGCCCAGCCCATGATGACCGGGCTGTTGGCCGCGCCCGCGACCTCCTTGACGCCGTATTCCTTCAGCGCCTCGCTGATGGTGCGGGGCAGCAGGCCGATCGTGTTCAGCCAGGCGTAGTTGGCGGGCAGCGGGATGCTCATTCGGACTTCTCGGAGTGACCGTCCCCGCCAATCTCAAGACCTACGCCTCCCGGACCGCTGCCCTTCACGCGCACGGCCGCCAGGGTGACGATGATGACGCTGAAGTTGGCGAGGAGGATCAGCAGCGCCCAGCCGATGAAGTCGAGGCGCTTGCCAGCGAGTTCGACGGGCGCGGAGGTCATGTCGCCCTTCCAGACGACACCGACCAGGACGGCGGTTCCGATGGTGACGATCGGCCCGGCTCCGAACAGCACCCACAGCCGCAAGGGTGCGGCCTTCAGCAGGGCGTTCCAGATCCGGGCGATCATGCGGTCTTAGGCCTTGCGGACCAGAACGCGCAGGGTGGTCGAGGCCAGGTCGACGGCGCCGCCGGTCTCGTTGTGCAGGTCCACGGTCACCGTGTCGGGGGCCGAGACATAACCCGTCAGCAGGGCGCCCGCGGCGCTCACGCCGACCGAGACGCCGATGACGAAGTCGCCCAGTGCGGCGCCGGTTACGGTGACCGTGGTGCTGGCCTTAGCGCCGTCCGCGACGCTGGCGAAATCGTGGGTCTTTGACCCGGTCAGCATTTCGCCGATCGCCTCGAAGTTCTCCTTGAGGGTATCGGCGTGGCGGCCGAGGCCGAGAAAGTCGGTGTTCAGAGCCATGATGCGCGTCTCGCTACGGTTGACGTATCACTATTTGGTTGATCCATAGCACGAGATGACCCGCTCACCAACCCGCTATTGCGGGTTGGGCGATCACCGAGATCCGACCAACGTAAGGGCGATGTCGGCCAGGGTCCCGTCCGGCCCGGACGGCGCCGTGACGGAGAGGACGTCGCCTGCAACAAAGGACTCCGTGCCGGTGCCCGACGTCGCGTAGACACCGTTCGTACCGGCGGCCGCGAACGTGATGGACCCGACGACCGTGGTGTTCTTCGACACGTCGAACACGGTCGTGGATGTTGCAGCGACACGCGCCTTGGCCTGGGAGCCGGCGAAGTTGTCGGGGAAGGTCACGGCGCGCGTGAACACATAACGCAGGACCCGTTCTTCGGACGTCGGAACGCCAGAGAAATACCCAGGAATGTCGATCGGCTCGGGTGCGGTCACCCAGGCCGTACCGTTGAAGACGACCTGCAGGCTTTCGTCGATGACCCAGGCCCGCCAGCCGGCGACGGGGGTGAAATAGACCCAGGCGCCGTTGTCGCGCACGGCGACCTTATCCGCGTTGCCCCCGGACGGGACGATGTAGATGTCGCCGTTGGACGGACTGCCGGGCAACGCCGTGTCCCGCGATTTCACGCCGAGCTGGGCGACCGTGCTCAACTTCAGCAGGTTCAGGTTCATTGAAGCGGTCCAACCGTCCTCACCCGAGTTGAAGTCGCCCGTCAGGCCTAGACCTGGAAGTGTTCGTGCAGTCAAAGTCGTATCTCCGTCATATTACTCGGGGATGGGGTGCTCTTTGTATTTCCACCAGGGGACGTCGGGGAAATCTTCACCCGGATCGGGGTCTTCACCGCCACCGCCAGGCGGTGGATCGACCGGCGGGATGCCGCCATCGGTGCCCCCACCCCAGTCCTCTCCCCAGTTGTCGCCCCAGCCATAGGGGCGCACCTTGACGCGCACGACGGCGCCCTGAAGCGACTCCAGGCCCTCGCGCTTCGCGGTCACCTTGACGTCGCCCACCGCATAGCCGCCGAATGACGCCAGCGGCAGGCTGAACGAACTGCCGGTGATGCCGTTGTGCGTGGTGATCAGGGTGCCATCCGTGCGATAGACCGAGACGGTCGTCGTCTGACCGACCTCGGGCACGATGGCGGCCTCGGACCACCCGATGACCTGCGTATCCTCCAGCAGGCGGTTTCGGTTCGCCCAGGTGATGCTGATCGTGCTGGGCGGCGAAACGGACAGGTCCAGTGTCCCGAACATCTGGCCGCCCACCTTGACGTTGGCAGGCCTGTTGGGCAGGTGGGGGCGGCCGCTCAGGATCGTCCCGACGATCGGTGCGACGTCCTCGCCCAACTGCCCTCGTGACGTGCGCGTCAGCAGCTTGTAGCGAACGGTCTCGCTCGCAGATCGGATCTCGGACGTGTCGATGAAGTCGGTGCCTCGCGTGATGAACCAGACCGGCGTCCCGGCCGGCCAGCTACGCGGCACGGTGTCCAGAACACCCCGAAGCAGCAGCCAGCCCGACTCGTCGGCGCTCTTGATCAGCGCGATCTCCTGGTGCTCCTCGGTCGTGCCGCCGATGAACAGGAAGCCCGCCACCGAAGGCGCGGTGCCGCCCACGACATCGAAGAACTCCGGAACGATCGAGGTCGCCGCGGCCGGAAGCGCGTCAGTCAGCAAGCAGTGGCCGAGGATCGGCTTGGTGCTGCCGATGTCGCCGACCACCGAGCCGTTCGGCAGGACCGTCTGCTGAACCACGTCGTACGACAGGATGTCGGGATTTGCCTGGCTCGCCAGGATGGCCGACAGAACCTCGGGATAGGCCAGTGTCGCGACATCCGCCGCGCTCACCACGCCCGAGGTGAAATAGGCCGGCGTCGTGATGACGCGCACCAGGTCGATCGCCTCCGGGTCCGACGACGGATCTTCCCACTCGCTCTCGTCGCGGTCGTCGTAGGCGGCGGCCGGCAATGAGAAGATGTCCTCGATCGCACTGACCTTGATTTTCGCCTGACCAGGCTTGCCGTAGTCGATCTTGCCGATTCTAAGGATCAGGCCTTCGATGCCGTATTCGGGGTAGTTCAGCACGGCGCATCCGCCCGGCACGAAATCCCAGGCCGAACGGTCGACCTCGATCTCGAAACTGGCCAGTGGCGCCGACGCCGACGCCAGGTCCCGCATGGCCAGACGCATGGCCAGGTTGGCGCTCCTGACGCCGTAATAGTTCCGCGAGTCCGAAATGACCGCGCCCTGGATGGTGATGTTGGCCAGATCCTGGGCCGAGACCGTCTCTTCCTGCTCGTTCTCGGGATTGGTCCAGGTGACGACGATCTCGTTGATCGTCTCCCCCCAGGCCTTGCGGTCGAACGACGTGACGTCGCAGTTGTCCGGGTCCAGCACGGGCAGGTCGCCCACGCTGTAATCGTCACGGATCATCTTCAGGGTCAGCAACCCGTTGCGCGGGTTGACGAACAGCGTCGCCTGAATGTGATCGATGATCTCGGTGACGAAGGACTCGATGGTCGCTTGGCGCGTCCAGATCAGCGACATCCCGAACGCTTCATCCAGGAGGATTTGCGCAGCCGCCTGGAACGACGCCGTGTCGATGGAGGCCGGCGACGCGCCCATGCCCCAGTCGGTATTCGTCAGGCACTCATAGATGATGGCCGCCGGGTTGGCGTCCTTTCCGATCATCCGCAGGTGGCTGGCCAAGCCCTTCGGGCTGCGCCGCACCTTCATCCAGATGGAGCGCAGATAGGGGTTGTTGGACCCCCACATGAACCCGGTGCCGACGAACCCCCAATAGCTGTTGTAGGCGCCGCCGTGGAAGAAGATCGACGCCAGGCCACGGAACCCTGGAGAGGTGGCGGAGGTCAGGCCGAACTTGTTCGCCAGGTTCTCGGGCAGCACCTGTGTCGGGCCGCCGGGCAGATAGTGGGCGACGCCGGACACGCCGCCTTCCTTCTTGATCCCACCGAACAGTTGCGGCCGATTGATGCCGATGGCCGACTCGGCTGAAACGTCGCCGCTCCAGGCCAGCTTCTCGCCGACGTAGATGGCCAGCAGTTTGTCGATCGGACCGGCGCAGATGCCGTAATGCAAGGACATCCGGTAGTCCGTGACGTCCATCTTGCCGGACTTGGACTTACCTCCCACGGGCGTCTTCCCGTGCCAGCTTCAGGTCGACGACGCGCTGCCACAGGGCGTCGTCGATACCCCGCAGCTCACCGACCTTGATCCCGTTGTCGAGGAAGTCTCGAAAATCGAGGTCGTGCGCCTCGAACCAGCGGCGAACGCCGGATGGGCAGTGGCCCGCCAGCTTCGCGTCGTCGTAGTGGACGATCATGTCGTCAGGCGCGTCCACCATCAGACCTTCACCTGGTATTGGTTCTGACTCTTCTCGCCGGACCACAGGCAGTTCGGGCTTCGGATCGTCAGCTCGCCGAACGGCACCGGGATTTCACGTCCCGCCTCGGCGGTCGGGTCGTCCATGTCCTTGGCCGCCTCGGGCCGCGCCTGCTTCGGCTTCGGCATCAGCAGATAGGCGACGACGTTGAGAGCCAGCCCGACGAGGAAGGGGATGAACCATGCAACCATCGCATGGTCGTATCACTATTTAGTTGACACGGGTAGTTGGTGACAGTTAGTCAACGATCAGTTGAGCACGCGACACTCGATCGGGATCAGCCCATGTCCACCGACACTACCCAATCTATCTCAGATCTCCTGGCCAGCGAGGCTGTGCGCCCTGACCGGCCGGGTAGCAAGCGGCTTGTGCCGGTGGGCGTCCCCGCGTCCGGCTCGGATGGGCTGGAGACGGAAGCCGGGGCGGTAGAAGTCACCATTTTCTGTCCGACCTGTTCGACGCCCCATGTCGATGAAGGCGAATGGGCCACGCGCCGCCATAAGACGCACCAGTGTCAGTCGTGCGGCCATGAATGGCGGCCGTTCCCCTTCGCGACGGTCGGGGTCGCCCACCCCACCCCTGCCGATCCGGAAGCCGGGGCGGTGGCGTGGGACTGGCGGTATGTCGAGTTCGACGGCACCCGAACCAAGCACCTGACCCGCTACGATCCACGCGACTCGTCGAAGCACGATCAGTCGTGGGTTGCTGACGTTCAGCCCCTCTACGCCCACCCCACCCCTGCCGCGGTGGAGGCTTTGAAGCCTCTGGTCAGGATCGCCGACGCCTACGACAACAACGCCCTTGACGCTGAGGCACGCAAGACCTGGGGACCGCAAGGTGAGCACACCAACACCACGCCTCCCGAGGAAATCGAGCTTTACACCGGGCGCGGAGGGAAGCGTCTGCTCACCCTCGCCGACTGTTTGGCGGCCCGAGAAGCCTTCGCCCTCCTGAGCGGGGAGGACGCGTGATGGGCGGCATAACCGTTCCCAGCGGCTATCGCGGGGGCATGTTCTTCGACTTCCGTATCGTCGATGGACAGCCAGGTGCGGCATTCCAGGTCAAGACCAAGAGCGGCGAGGCCACCGGTCAATAGTACTGGTTCACAAATCCGACAGGATTCTTCTTGGGAATCCACGGCTGGCCGCCGAAGTTGTGGATGTTGGCGAACACATTGCATCCGCTCATCAGGTGATTGCAGCCCAGGCTAAGTTTCACGGTCTGCCCAAACGCCAGGCCTGAAACACGGCCCGATACAGTGATCCTGCGATCGGCTGCATTCACGCGCAGGATCGTGCGCAGTTCCGTGACGTCATCGACCGTCCACTCGGCCAGGCCGCCCACGAACTTGGCCGAGTCGAACGACCCGTTCCAGCCGTTCGGCAGGTCGATGGTGGCGCCGGATGCCGAGGTCACCAGGGCGGTGACGGTGAAGGCGGTTCTATCGACCCCACATTGCGGGCCGTACAGCGCGTGCGGGCAGCCGTACTGATACCGACGCCGCAGCCCTGGGCGTCGCATTGAAGTCGACACGGGCTCGCACACTACCGACGCCTCGGTCTTTTCGCGCGGGCAACTGAGCACCCTCCCCGTCCACACGGCCAGGAACTGGTTCTCCGGATCTTCGTGGTGCCCCTGGAAGATGGTGAGGTTGACGATGTCAGAAGGCGGGTGGACCCGGAACAGCTCCACAACGTCGGTGTTGTGCGGCATGTTGAGCGTCAGTGTCGACTTGTCCAGCGTACCCGAGCTGCTGAGGCTTCCGCGCCTGATAGGAACCGGCAGGTAGTCGACACCGCCGAATGTGATCGGCTGTTCCGCGTCCGTATAGGCGAAGATCTTGCTCTGAAAAGTGAACTTGTAGAGCGTATCCGGTGCGCCGCGGCTCCGACTCGTCTCGAAGGCCTCGAAGCTCATGCGGTGATCTCCGGGTAGTCCACATTGATCAGGATGTTCAGTCGATCCAGGATGTCGGTGGACCCCTGCCCCCAGACCTCCAGGATGAACTGGGCCGCGCCGTCGTAGGCCGGGATTGGCGCCTCGGCCGGCAGATGTTTAAGCGTTCGCATCGCCAACGACGTCTGGGCGACCTCACTGGTCAGCCATTCCAAGGTGAGCTGGTCGGAGGCGAAACGGACGACCGGCAACCAGGACACCATCGCGATGTCCGCGACCGGGATGTCGCTCAACCACGGCTGGGTGAAGCTGATCTCCGAGTCGTCATCCACGTTCTGGATGCTGGAGACGGTTCGGAAGATCCGGCGGCCGTCGCGCAGCAACAGCGCCACCGACCGGTAGACGAGGTCGTCAGCATAGGCCTCGAACACCCCCCTCCCCTCGATCCGGATGGTGCTCTCGCCGGCCACCAGGTCGAACTTCGGCGGCAGATCGTTCAGCCACGTCGGCATCAGGAACTCGCCGGCCTGACCTCGACGCCGTGCGAAGAACTGCTGGAGCCCCGCGGCCGCCTCAGCGTCCTGCGCCACGAACGCGGCACGCCGAATGGCGGCGCCAAACTCCAGCGGATTGAAGGTGGCGACGCGCCCGAAACCATAGTCGATTTGCTCGACGGGCCAGATGAACTCGTCGCTCACCGGCTCGCCCCAGTTTGGTCGAGACGCCAGCACTTCGCGGCCGTCGTGGATATAGACTGTCGGACTGGCCGCGTCCTCGGTTTCGCTGCCCGGATCTGCGGTGAAGCTCAGGTTTAGCTCGGACACCCCGCTGGATGGATTTCGAGCCGTGATATTGCCGAGCAGTCGACCGGGCAGCGCCGGGCGCATCGGCGCGCCGGGCGTCACAGCATCGTCCAGCGCCGCGTCCAGCGTCACGATCATAGAGACGGGGTTGATCGCGAGGACCACCGCCAGCGTCTCGACGCCGATTACGACGCCCTGGTCGACCTTCAGCCAGGCGGGAATGGCATCTACCTGGATCTGGTTCGACCCTGCCGACGCCCCGTTCGGGCAGACCACTTTGCGCACGGGGTCCGCAAGCAGCCACGACTGGCTTTGTGACTTGGTCAGCAACTGGTGGAAGACACGCATCTCAGGCTGATCGAGGATCACGCCGTAAGCGATATGCCGGCGCGGCGTCTTGCGCAGGGCGCGGCGCTGCTCCTGACCGCTGCGCGACTCGATGATGTCGGTGCGATATTCCAGATCGACATCGACCGGTCGGCGCCAGTTGGGTGCGAACGGCCACAGCCGTGCATCGACGTCTACCACGGGGAACCTTCAGGGGGTGCGGTGATGCTGAAGACCATGCCGGTTGTCGTATCACTATTTGGTTGACAGCGAAAGCGACCGCCCTTAGATCAACATTCAGTTGAAACAACGTCACACTGTGTGGCGAGACCAAGGACTGGGACTATGAGCAAAGATGTGATGATCGAACTGAAGTTCGGCGGCGGCACGGAGTCGGCAGCGACGTCTGCCCGTCAGTCGGGCAAGACCTTCGAGCAGAAGCTGGGCGACACTATCCTGAACAACGGCGTGTACGGGAAAATGTTCGCACGTCCGCGCATTCACTACCTCCCGACCTTCGACTTCGGCGAACCCTGGTCGTCGGCGCGCTTCGCATCACCCGTTATCCCGATGTTCGTCGAACCCGAACGCCCGGCGCCGACCCCCGAACCGCAGCCGCAACCCGATACGCCGGCCGTTGCCGTGCTCCGTAAACTGCTGACCGACCGCCAGGGCTCGGTGGGGCGTTACGAGGGCGACATCAAAGACAGCCAGTATGAGATCGCGGATCTGGAGCAGCAACTGACCGACGCACGCGCTGAACTGGAGCACCAGAAGACCTGCGCCGCCGCGGCCCAGGCTGAGGTCGACTCGATCAAGGCGGACATCGTGAAGCTGGGCGGCGTCGTCGAAGACGAAGCCTGACCGACCGCGGGCGGGGCTTAGGCTCCGCCCCTTCTTCCACCGCCTGTCAGAGAGACGAGGTTGCGATGAGCATTATGTATGCGAGCGGCGAAGCGTCGCGCGTCGGGGATGTGGTGAGGCGGGTTCGCCTTCCGATCAGCGGCGTCCGCGACATCGGTGATGTTGTCACCACGATTGAGCGTTTCGTGCGCCATGCCGCCCGTGGCTCGATTTTCTACGTTGGGCGCGACGGCACTAAGACATGGGCTCCCGCCTCGCACCACGCCCTGATCGCACGCTCCGGAGACCCGGTGACCTTCCAGCCCGGCGACGTGCTTGAAGGGGTCAGGGATGGGCTGAACGGCGCGATCCGCATGGGTGAACATTATGTTCTGGACAATCGCTCCGCACCATCGCCGGCCTTCACCGACAGCCTGGGTCTTCCGCGTAGCGCGCACCCGAGCGCAGAGCTGGTCACGCCCCTTCTCCGATTGGTGCACCGCCCGGAAGCCCCCATCACGACCTACGCCGGCACGGACTTCGCCTACGCCTCGACCCCGCACTGGGGCTTCCAGGCGGTACGTCCCGTCCGCACCATCGCCGACATCGCCCGCGACCTGCGCCCCGTGCGCGCGGATGACGTGAAGCCGGGCGACACGGTGCTGGTGCGCGGTGTGGCGATTGATCTCGGCGGCGGCTCCTGGGGTATTCCCCAAGATATCCGGGCCGAGGACATCGTAGCCCATGATCCGGCGCCCCTACGAGTGGGCGACCGAGTTCTGACGCCCGAATACGAGGCTGACGAGAACACCTCGAAACAGGGCGTCGTTCGGTTCATCGACGATGACGGCAGCGTCCAGGTCCGCATGGACTACGGCGTCGCCCGGACCTTCGCCAAGTGCGAACTATCCCTGGCCTGATCATGACCAACCCTTCCCCCAAGGCCGGCGACCGTCTCTACCAGCGCCAGCGCGTCGGTGCGAACCGGTTCAGCAAGATCCCCGTCGATATCATCCGCATCGACGGGGACGGACAAATCGTCGTCAGCGTGAACGGCGGCCGGGCGAAGCGCTGGGCGCCCGAGGCCGTGGCGAACCTGCGGCGGCAGTGAGCGTCAGCCCACTGCCGCCTGGAAGGCGCCCTTGTTCTCACGAACGAAGGTGAAGAACGCTTTCTCGCCGACCTTGGTGCCCAGCGCCGCCTTCAGCGCCTCTGCCGGGTCGAACACCACCACGTTGCGGATGTTCGTCGCCCCTCCGCCCGCGCCACCGTTGTTGACGTGGCGCGGGTCGTCGGCCGTCAGGACTTCTTCACCGCGCTCCAGCACCGCCGGCATTTCGTTCGGCCGCAGACCGACGACGCCGCCCGTGTGATAGCGCAGAGCGCTGTTGAACCACGACGGATCGACGAGGCGGGGCGTCCCGCCCTCTCCGACCACACCGCCTTCGTGGAACATGCCACCGAACAGCCCAGAGATGAATCCCCCGAAGCCACCGCTTCCGCCGGCCGTGGAACCGCCGATCGCGTTGAAGATGGCCTGCTGGATGATCATCTGGGCGATCTGGCGCAGGAAGTCTGCGGCGAACTGCAAGAAGGCGTCCCGCAGCGACGACAGCACGTTCTGCCCCTGAGCCACGGCCTGGGCGAGACGGTCGAATGCGGAGACTGCGCTTTGGGCGAAGCTCTGGTTGATCTGCTGCCCGGTCATCAGGAACTGACGGCCCAGGTTCTCGGCCGCTGGACGCGACGCCTCCAGCTTCAGCTTGATCGTGTCGATCTGCTGCGCGGTCAGGCCCAAGGCGGCCATCTGCTCAGGCGATCCCGCCATGGCCTCCCAGAAGGCCAGCGCCTTGGTGATCGCCTCATCCAGAGCGGTGTTGACCGTGTCGAGCTGCGCTCGCACCTGGTCGGCCCCGGCCGAGTTGCCCTGCTCCTCGTAAAAGCGGATGCGCTCCATCAAGGCGTCCCGCTGGGCGGAAAGTTCGTCGACCGACGTTTCGGCGCCGTCGCGACGCGCGTTCGCGATGTCGCGGGCCTTCGACAGATCGAAGTAGGCCCCCTCGGTCTGCCGGATCAGTTCGAGCCGCTGCTTGAATCCTGCCGATTCGGTATCGACGCCGGCCTTACCAGCGTCCTGCCTCGCCTTCAGGATGGCGTCGTCGATCGCCTGCTCGCGCTGCTTGGCGATCAACGCCTCGCCGGTCAGGCCCAGTTGATCTCGAAGCTGGTTGGTGTCCTGCTGCCGCGTCTCGATCTGCCGATCCAGCGCCTCGTTGAACTGCTGCTGGCGCTGAAGAAGCTGGTCCAGATCGCGGGCCTGCTGGGTGGCCACCTGGCCGGTCGAGGGCGCGCGCCGAATGCCCAGCACGTCATCCCGGCCGAACGACTGGGTGTTGACGCCATCGCGCTGGTTGCCGCCCAGCACGCGGACATTCCCCCGTTCATCGTAGCCTTGGAAGAAGCCGACATGCCCCTGGGCGGCGTTGTCCCCGCGACGAAGGACGACGATGTCGCCATTCTGCGGGTTGTTCGTCGCATCCTGCCCGTAGTTCAGGAACGAGCGCGCCATCAGCGACCCGGTGCCCGGCAGACCGTTCGTGCCCAGCACCGCGTTGACGAAGGCCGCACACCAGGCGGTCATCTTCGGATCGACGTCGATGCCGTTCTGTCGGAAGAACGACATCAGGTCGCCGCGGTTCGACGTCTCGTTCATCCCCGAGAAGCGCTGAGCCGTCGACACCAGACTCTCACGCCCGTTGTCGGCGATGTCGGCCGACCACTCGCGGCGTTGGCGCTCCTGCTCCTGGCGTTGCTCACGGATCTGGCGGACCGTGTCGCGTTCGACCTTCTCCCGCTCGCGTGCCACCGCCAGGTTGCGTTCCGCCTGAGCGAGCACCTGGTCGCCGGACTCCAGCATCTCCTTCTCGAACGCGAGTTGGCCGGCCTCAGCAACCCGCTGCTCGCCGGTCAGCTTCTCCAGGTTCGCCCGGCGCTCCTCCAGGGCGATCTCGGCCAGGCGTTCGTTCCGGCGGATGGCCGCCGCGCCGCCGTCGCCCAGCGGATCGGTCGCGGCCAGCCGCTTGTTCTGCTCGACCAGCTTCTCGCGCTCGGCGACCAGGCGCTGAATCTCTGCAGTGGCGCCCTTGATCTGGTTGTCCCGGAACCAGTCTGTGGTGTTCGCAGTGGGTGCGTTAAGCCGATCGATCCCCTGCTGAAGGCGCGCGACCTCGCGGTTGATCTCGTCGATGCGGGCGCCGTTGCTCGCAGCGTCTCCGACCCCGCTGACCGCCGCGGCCAACTGATTCAGGGCGTGGATAGCGCCGCGGATCGGGGCGAGGTGGGCCAGGTTGTCGAGGAACGACTGCCACACCGTGTCGACGGACCGCATCGCCTCAGTCCAGGGACCGCGCGCTTTGGCGGCGCCCTCGTCCATGCGACGCGAGTAGATGTCGAAGGCCCGCGCGCGGGCTTCGTGGGCGCGACCTTCCTCGAACAGGGTGCGGATCAGCACCAGTTCATCTTCGGTATAGGCGCCAGTGACGTCCTGGAGCCGCTTGATTGCGTCGTAGCCGCCCGTGAACGCGGCGGCCAGTTGCTTGGCCGCGTCAGGAACATCCACGCCCAGCGCGTCGGCCATGTCGCGGGCCGCCTGGCCGAACTCGATCAACAGGTCCGGGTTGATGCCCTCCTTGACGAAGGTGCGGACGACGCTGATCGCCTCCTTGGCCGACAGGCCATAGCGATCCAGCGCCTCGGCGACCTCGGCCAACTCGGTAGCCTGGTAGGCGGCGGCCGTCCCACTCGCCGTCAGCGCGCCCTCGAACTCGCGCAGCCGGGCGGCCTGGTCCGCAGCCTCCCTGATGCCCAGCACCAGGGCGCCGACCGCCGCGACGGTGGCCAGAATCACGGGGTTCGAGAAGGCCGCGATGATGGCCGCGCCGGCACGCGGGAAGATCTGGATGATCTGGCCGCCTTGCTGCGCCAGTGTCTGGGCCAACGACGTGCCCGACGCGAGTTGCGTCACGACGTCGTTGATCTGATAGCCCAGGTTCGTGACGGCATACGGCGTGAGGCCGAACAGCGCCGGCTTGCCGTTGTTGATCGCCTCACCGGCCTGCTTGGCGTTGTTTTTCAGAAGGCTGACGGCGGCGTCGTACTCGCGCGCCGAGATGCGCCCGGCCTTGAACAGTCGTTCCGCCTCGATGAGTTCCTGATTCAACCGGTCCTGGATGGCGGCCATCGGATTGATGGACGACCGCAGGCGATCGGTGGCGTCGGCCATCTGGCGCTCGGCCGCCGCGGTCTCCTTGAGTTGACCTTCCAGCGCCTGGGCGGCGCGGCGATCCTCCTCCATGAACACAGCCGCGGAATCGCGAGCCGACTTTCCGCTGTTCGCGGAGCCGGGCAGCAAGGTGGCCGCGCGTTTGCGGGCCTCCTCGATTTGCAGCAGTTCGAGCTGCGCCGCCTGTTCGGCCTTCAGTTTGTCGATCAGCGCCTGTTCGGCCTGGATCTGCTGGTTCAGCCCGTCCAGGTCCGTACGATCACGGGTGACCCCCGTCGCTCGCTCGATCGTCGCCAGAACGCGGGCGTTCTTTTCGGCCGCCGCGGTCTGGATCTGGAGGGCGCGGGTCTCCTTTTCGATCTGGACACGCAGGCGCTCCTGCGCCGCCTCAGCGGCCAGCGCCGTCGAACCGATCTGCTGCAGGCTGTTGCGCTGGCCGTCCAGAGCCGCTTCTTGGGCGACGATGCTGGTCCGCAGCTTGTTCTGCTGCCCCTGCAGGCGCTCGTACTGCTCGGTCAGGAACTGAAGCTGGGCGATCCGCCCACTTTGGTCTCGGCCGGCATCCACGATGGCGTCGGCGGATTTCAGCCGGGCGATGGCGGCGGCCGCCGCGCTGGCCTGCCCTTCCAGGGCGGCGAGTTGCGACTTCGATTCATTGATCGACGCCTGCTGACGTGCGAACGCCGCTGCGGCATTGTCAGCGGAACCGCTGATTTTCGCGTAGGCCTTGTCTAGAGTCAGCGCGAGGGCGGCGAGTTCACCAAGCCGATCGCCCGTCTTGGTGGCCGACGCGCCCACGGCGTTGTTGACGCTCAGCAGGTTCTGAAGGGCCTGAGCCGCCGACTCGAACGCCTTCGCCGCTTCGTCCTTGGCGCGGATTACGAGGCTGACGTCGCGGCGGTTGGTGGCCATTCTAGGTATCTCCGCTCAGTCCCTTGATGATCTTCTTGAAGTGATCGATTGACTTCCGGTTGGCCCCCATGCCGGTCGTCATCGTGGCGGCCTGGATCAGCACGCCGAGGGTCGCCATCTCACCGTTGCGCCGGTCCACCAGCAGCCGGGTCTCGTCGAAGACCCGGCCGATGGGGTAGTTGTCGGCGTTGGGGTGACCGCTGGAGAGAAGCAGGTTCACCTGGCGGCGGATGTCCCACAGCCAGGCTTTCAGGCTTTCTGGTTCAGAGCGGCCGTCGCGCTTTGCGCCATCGCCAGCACGAGGCCGAAGAACTTTCCCGGCGGCATGTCCGAGGAGAAGGTCAGCTTCCCGATCTTCTGCAGGGCGTCCATCTGGAACCCTGCAGGCGAGTCGATCAGCTTCGACACGATCTCGGCGAACCCTTCGATGTCGTCGGTCTTGGCGCCGATGGCCAGGGCGATGATCTCGGCCATGATCAGCGGCGCACCGCTCACCATCGTCACGCCGGCCTGGATCACGTCGGACTCGGCGACGGGTTCTTTGGACTTCACCTTGCCGGCGAACTGATCGAAAAGCGCCGACAGTTGCCCGGAGTGGCGATAGTAAAGCTGCAGCCCGTCGTTCGGCGAGAGGCCGCGGACGGTGATCGGTTCACCGCCCGCGACCTCAACCTTTTCGGTCGGGATGACCAGATTAAACGGTCCCATTGGTCAGCCCTTCCTCGTTACGACGCGGTGAAGGGGCGGCCGTCGATGTAGATCCGCTCCTTGCCCGGAGCCTTCAGGATCTCGACGTTCAGCGGGAGTTGCTGCCACTCGTCCGACTTCAGGGCGAAGTCGCCGTTCGGGGACAGGCGGACAGAGGACATCAGGTAGTCCATCTTGTCGCCTTCGGGGTTGGTCGAGACGTACAGCAGCGCGCCCTTGACCTGGTCGGTGCCCGAGATCACCTGCGTCCGGTTCTTGGCGGCGCGGTCATAGGTGACTTCGATGTCGTCGCCGCTGGCGATGGTGCCGCCCTTGACGATCGTGATCAGGCCCAGTTCGACGTCCACCGTGTAGTCGGTGCCTGCCGCCTTCGTGGTCGACGCGACCTTGACGACGACGTTCGACAGCGACCGCACGCCGGTCGGGTTCTCCGTGGTGCGGCCGATCTGATACATCAGGCCCGGCTTCACGTCGGCGATGGTTTCGACAGTGCCGGTCGCCGAGGTCTGCGAGAGCACCGACGTCGAACCGAAGAAGAACAGCGCCAGATTTTCCAGGTTGATGTCGTCGCAGACCAGCGAGCCGGTCGACGTCGTCTCCAGGACGATCGACTTGTCCTTCTCGCGGATACCTTCGTCCGAGGAGAAGTGATCGAGCGTTTCGTTCTCGATCGTCAGGTTGAACTCGGGCGTGTTGCCCAGGTAGCGGAACCCTTCCGGGTTAAAGCCGTCGCCGCCGGGGGCAAAGAGCGAGAAATAGACCTTCCCGCGGCCGAGGGTTTGATTGCCCATGAGGATCACTCCGTTGTGGTTGGTTCACCAATATAGTGAAACCGGGTTCAAAGAAAGATGGGTGAAGAGTTACGCACTCGCTGCTGAAGCATCGTCAACAATGCGTAGAGTAGTGCTCAGCCAGAAATACGCCCTGGCTGAGACATCATCCGCCGGCCGGACCACACCCGCACCGAACGAAAGCTTGGTGATCCTGTTCTTCCCAAGGCCTAAACCTAGCGGATCAGCTTCAGTCGGATCGGTCGGCAGCTTGCGCTTCCGCTCCCAGGCCAAGCGCTTCCGCACGTCGGCCAGCAGCAGGTATGCGGGATCGGTCGGGTTCAGCGGATCGTCATCGACGAACCCCTGAATCATGATCGGCCAGTCATACTCGGCCACGGGGGTGTCGGCCGGCGGTTCGGCGACCTCATCCGCTGGATGCACGCCTTCCAGAATGCTGATCATCGGGATCGGATCGTCGTCGCCGAACCAGGCCCGGCCGCGATAAACCCGCGCCGTGAGGGCGCCGTTGTCGTTGAAGTCGGCCATGTCGGTGACGTAGCCGTTGGCCGGCGTGATCTGCTTCAGCGAGTCGGTCAGCGCCCGCAAAACCCGCAGCTTGAACGGCAGCAAGTCGGGATAGATGGTCATCGATCCAGTTCCATGAGGCGCAGGAACTCCTGCTCCAGATAGTCGGCGGCGCCCGGCGCTTCGTCGTCTGCGACGGTCCTGAACACCTGCGATACGGACGGGCCGTAGAGCAGCCACAGGCCGTTGCTCATCTGGACCATCTTCTTCTTGTTCTCAGGGCGCTCTCCCGGCTTCAGGCGCATCGCCAGGCCGAGGTTCGACTTCGTGTCGACGTCGCCGCTGCCGGCGCGCAACCGGATCAGGAAGGCTCGGCGCATGAACTTGGCGAACCCCGGCGCCACCTCGACACGGACGCCCGTGCGTCGGCCGACCGTGCCGCTCGTGACGAACCGGGCCAGACTGGTGGCGCGGAATCGCCCCGTGATTTCGCCTTCCAGGTTGTCCTGTGTCGCCTTGCGCGTGATCGCCAGGCGGCCGTCCTGCCCGGACAGGTAGCGCGCCGGAAAGTTCACCTGCTCGCGCATGGTGCGCGCCGAGCTGGCGCGGGTCCGCGTGACCGTCTTGTTGATCGCCTGCAGGGCGGCCCGCTTCACGTCGTTCGGGATCTCGTCGAGAGTCCTCAGCGCCGAGAGGCCGTCCACCGCGACGACGTAGGCCTCGTTCATTCGGGCACCGGATACGTCACCGCGTCCTCGGCCGAGAGTCGCGTCACGCGCGCCGTCTGGAAGCCGAAGTCCGCGGGATAGAGGTGGTCAATGCGATAGGCTTCGCCGGCTTCGACCGACACCACACCATGGCGGCGCGGCTTGGCGGACGGCGGGAAATCTGAAAGGTCGAACCGTAGACGGTCCTCGGGCTCGGCGCGCTCAGCGCCATGCAGGCCCGGCAAGTCGCCGATCATCTGGTTGTCGGACTTCGGCCAGACACGGGCAGCGCACGGCACGCCCGGTCGCGTCGTCGGCAAGACGAAGTAAAGCGCGGGGACTGCAGCCTCTCGGTGCAGGTCCCCGCGCGCACGCCGCCTGTTTTCACGCAAGCGGCTCACAGATCAGCCCAGCGGATCGGCGGCGACGGCCTGGGCCACGGCCACGGCCAGTTCCGCCTCGGTGGGTTCGCGCAGGGCGCCCAGGGCGAACAGATCCGCTCGTTCCGTGTCGGTAAGAACACCTGCCGGGATGATGGTGCCGGCCAGAGCGACAGTCGCCTTGCCGTAGGTGATCTTGTTGACCGCGACGGCGGCGCCGTTCTCGGCGGCGGGCGGTTGCGGTTTTGCGCCCTTCTTGTCGACCTTGG
>Ga0160451_100128_pt1 | contig 68904 bp, 55 predicted proteins | sample HID1975M_E1MG_FD_108270 | JGI IMG/M metagenome (GOLD analysis project Ga0160451, IMG submission 108270) | Enriched soil microbial communities from UW Madison campus, WI, USA - HID1975M_E1 MG | ecosystem: Environmental > Terrestrial > Soil > Unclassified | place: USA: Madison, Wisconsin... | reverse complement strand
GGTCAGCGTCGGCGAGGACATCGGCTTCCTGCCCGGCACCGAGGAGGAGAAGATGACCCCGTGGATGGGTGCGCTGACCGACAACCTGGAAGTGCTCACCCACAACCAGGAAGGCGGCGCCTGGGGCCGCGCGGCGACCAACGACCTGCTCGCCTCGCGGATCAAGATCCGCTCGATGAACTTCATGCGCGGACGCACCTTCCTGTCGCGCTACCTGATCCTGGACGAGGCGCAGAACCTCACGCCCAAGCAGATGAAGACGCTGATCACCCGTGCCGGTCCCGGCACCAAGATCGTGTGCCTGGGCAACGTGGAGCAGATCGACACCCCGTACCTGACCGAGACCACCTCCGGCCTGACCTACGCGGTGGACCGCTTCAAGAACTGGCCGCACAGCGCACACATCACGTTGCGCCGCGGCGAGCGTTCGCGCCTGGCCGACTTCGCCTCGGAAGTACTCTGACCATCATGGCCGTCGCCGCGGGCACCGCGGCGGCGGCCCACCGGCACTCCATGCAAAACCCGGCCACGGGCGTTAAGCTCGGCCACGGGGACAGCCTGCAACGTCCCGCGCTCCGGGGGAGGGGACGTACGACGCTGTGCCGACCAGACGGCCATCTGGTGCGCTACACGCCTTCCGAGGTGCCGGACTCATGTCCAGCGCAATGGCTTCCGTGGCTCCGCTCCAGGACTTCGACGAAGACGCCTGGGACGACCTGCTGAACTACATCGAGGAACGCCGGGTGATCCCGATCATCGGGCCCGACCTGCTGCACGTGCAGACCGACCAGGGCCTGATGCCACTGTACCAGTGGCTCGCCGGCAAGCTCGCCAGCCGCCTGTCGGTGGACCCGGCCGGGCTGCCCCAGCCGCTCACCCTCAACGACGTGGTCTGCTCCTACCTGGGCCAGCGTGGCCGCCGCGAGGAAGCCTACACGCGCCTGCGCTCGATCCTGCGCGAGGTCGAATTCGAGCCGCCGGCCGCGCTGCGCCAGCTGGCGCAGATCACCGACTTCGACCTGTTCGTCACCACCACCTTCGATCCGCTGCTGGAACGGGCGGTCAACCTGGAGCGCTACGGCGGCCAGCCCACCGCCGACGTCATCGCCTACGCGCCCAACCGCGTCGCCGACCTGCCGGCCGAGCGCGGCCAGCTGCAGCGCACCGTGGTCTACCACCTGCTGGGCAAGCTGTCCGCCTCGCCGACCTACGTGGTCTCCGACGAGGACATGCTGGAATTCATCTGCGCGCTGCAGTCCGAGCACCTGACCCCGGACAAGCTGTTCCACGAACTGGAGCACAGCCACCTGCTGCTGATCGGCAGCGACTTCTCCAACTGGCTGGCGCGGCTGTTCCTGCGCATGGCCAAGCGCAAGCGGCTGTCCGATCCGCGCGACTTCAGCGAGATCCTGGCCGACGACCACACCCTGCAGGACGAACGCCTGGTGGCCTTCCTGCAGCAGGTCAGCGTGCGTACCCGGGTCTACGGCGGCGCCGAGGCCTTCGTCGCCGAACTGCACGCGCGCTGGATGCGGCGCCAGCCCGCGCCGCCGCCGCCGGCCGGCGACGCGACCCGCGGCGCGCCGCAGCGGTTCCTGCCGCCGACCCGCGAGATGCCGGAGAACGCGATCTTCATCAGCTACGCGCGCGAGGACCTGCCCGCCGTGCAGCGGCTCAAGGCCGCGCTGGACGCGGCCGGACTGGTCACCTGGTTCGACCTGGACCGGCTCGAGGGCGGCGACGACTACGACCGCAAGATCCGCGCGAACATCGCCCGCTGCAGCTACTTCCTGCCGGTGATCTCGGCCACCACCCAGCGCCGCCAGGAAGCCTACTTCCGCCGCGAGTGGAGTTACGCGGTGGACCGCGCGCGCAACATGGCCGACGGCGCGGTGTTCGTGCTGCCGACCTGCATCGACGACACCGCCGAGGCCGAGGCGCTGGTGCCGGAACTGTTCCGTGCCCTGCACATCGTGCGCCTGCCCGGCGGCGAGCCGCCCCCCGAATTCCTGCGCAGGCTGCAGGACCTGTTCTCGGTGCCACGCGCATGAGCACACAACCGGAAAGCGTGCCCGCCGCGGCGCTGGACCCGCAGAACCCCTGGCTGGGCCTGTTCTCCTATACCGAGGACACCCGTGCCTACTTCCACGGCCGCGACGAGGAGACCGCCGAACTGGCGCGACGGGTGCAGCGCAAGCTGCTGACCGTGCTGTTCGGCCAGTCCGGCCTGGGCAAGACCTCGCTGCTGCGCGCCGGACTGGTGCCGCGCCTGCGCACCGAGGGCTACTGCCCGGTGTACGTACGGGTCGACTACTCGCCCGAATCGCCCGCACCGTCCGAGCAGATCAAGGCCGCGATCCTCAAGGCCTCGACCGCGGCCGGCGCCTGGACCCGGGCCGGCGCGGCGGTGGAAGGCGAGTCGCTGTGGGAGTTCCTGCACCATCGCGGCGACCTGCTGCGCGATGCCGATGGCCGCACGCTGATGCCGCTGCTGATCTTCGACCAGTTCGAGGAGGTATTCACCCTCGGCCAGGCCGACGACGCCGGCCGGCTGCGCGCGCGCCAGTTCCTCGAGGACCTGGCCGATCTGGCCGAGAACCGCCCGCCGGCCGCGCTGGAGGCGAAGATCGACCAGGACGAGACCGCGGCGGAGGACTTCGATTTCGCCCGCGCCGACTACCGCATCCTGATCGCGCTGCGCGAGGACTATCTGGCGCATCTGGAAGGGCTCAAGCCGCTGATGCCTTCCATCACCCAGAACCGCATGCGCCTGGCGCGCATGAACGGCACCCAGGCCCTGAGCGCGGTGCTCAAGCCCGGCGGCGCGCTGGTCTCGCAGGACGTGGCCGAGGCGATCGTGCGCTTCGTCGCCGGCGGTTCGGAACTGGTCAATGCCGAAATCGAACCTTCGCTGCTGAGCCTGATCTGCCGCGAACTCAACACCGTACGCCTGGCCCAGGGCCGCGCCGAGATTTCCGCAGACCTGCTGGCCGGCTCGCGCGAGACCATCCTCAGCGAGTTCTACGAGCGCGCCCTCGCCGACCAGCCGGCCGGCGTGCGCCGGGTGGTCGAGGACGAACTGCTGACCGATTCGGGCTACCGCGAGAACGTGGCCGAGGAGCGCGTGCTCAAGGCGCTGGCCGCCACCGGCGCCGGCGCCGACGCGCTGGCCACCCTGGTCGACCGGCGCCTGCTGCGGATCGAGGAACGCCTGGACATGCGCCGGGTCGAGTTGACCCACGACGTGCTGTGCAGCGTGGTCATGGCCAGCCGCGAGCTGCGCCACGAACGCGAGGCGCGCGACGAAGCGCAGCGCCAGCTCGCCCTGCAGCAGGAACGCGAGGCCGCCACCCAGCGCGCGCTGGTGCGCGCGCGCAGCATCGCCGGTGTGTGCGCATTGCTGATGGTGCTGGCGGTGATCGGCGCGGTGTTCGGCTGGACCAGCCTGCGCCGCGCCCGCGCGGCCGACGCCCAGGCCCAGCAGGCGCGTGGCGACGCGGAGAAGCTGGTCGGCTTCCTGATCGAGGATTTCTACTCGGAACTGGAACCGACCGGCCGCCTGGAAACCCTGGGCAAGCTGGCGCACATGACCGTCAGCTACTACGACGGCCTGCCGCCGGAACTGGTCACCCCGCGCACCCGCGCGCTGCGCGCGATGGCGCTGATCCGGGAAGGCTCGGCGCTGTACTCCAGCGGCGACATCGACGGCGCCTACGCGCGTTACCAGGAAGCGCAGGCGGTGTTCGAGCAGCTGCGTGCGGAAGGCGACGGCAGCGACGAGGCCACCTTCGGCCTGGGCCTGGCACTGTTCAGCCAGGGGCGTGGCGCGCACCAGGGCATCCGCGGCACGTCCGCGCAGCTGAGCCAGGCCGCCGACCTGCTGCGGCCACTGGCCTACAGTCCCGAAGGCCCGCGCGAAGCGCGCCTGATCTACGCCGAAACCCTGAACTACCTCAGCCACGCCCAGGACAAGGCCACCGGCGTGGCCACCGCCGAAGAGGGCCGCAAGCTCCTGGCCAAGAACGGCGCCCTGGACCTGACCGACCTGAAGGCCAGCGCCAGCTATGCCGACCTGGCCGACTCGCAGTCCCGCCACCTGCTGGCGCTGGGCCGGGTCGAGGAAGCCAAGGCCCTGACGCGCGAGGTCTACGCGCTGACCGAGAAGGTGCTGGCGCAACGTCCGGGCGACCTGCACTCGCTGGCCAACCGCTGGCTCGCCGCCGAGATGCTGAGCCGGGTGGCCATGCGCCAATACGACGATGCGGCGGCGGCCGATTTCGCCGACCGCGCGATCCAGGCCGGCGAGGACGCGGTGCGTTTCAACCCCGCCGACCTGGACAACTGGGGCTACTGGATCACCGGCCTGCAGCGGCTGGCGCGCATCCAGCTGGGCCGCGGCGAAATCGCCCAGGCCACGGCCACGCTGCGGACGGCCCTGGCGCTGGAAGGCGACCCGCGCGCACCCGCCAGCCTGGCTCCGCAGCTGGTGTTCGTGCGCAATACGCTGGCGCTCGTCCAGGCCCAGACCGGAGACCTGCAGGCCGCCCGCCAGACCTTGGCCTCGCTCGAGCCCGGAACGGCGGAATTCCTGGCCCAGCTGGCTCCGGACGACCGGCGCAAGGGGATCCTGGCGCACTGGCTGGACCGCAAGCGCACCGGCGTCACCCTGATCGCGGGCGATCCGGCGGCGGCTCTGGCCGGCGCCCGCGAAGACCTGGCGCTCCTGCGGCAACTCGAGGTTCCGGAATCGGACATCGTCGCCAGCCGCCTTCTGCAGGATGAATTGCGCGACGGCCTGGTCACGGCGATCCAGGCGGCGATCCGGGAGGGCCAGGGCGCGCAGGCGGAACAATGGGCGCGGGAATCGGCGGCCATCCCGCCCGAGACCAACTACAACGTCGATGCACGCTTGGAGTCGAGCCGGCTCAAGACCCTGCTGGCCCATGCCCAGGTACTGCAGGGACGCCAGGAAGAGGCGCGCGCCACGGCCACCGAAGCGCTGGACTACTTCCGCCAGCAACGCCAGGCCGGCGCGCACGATCTGTTCTTCCTGCTCGACCTGGCCTATGCGCTGTATGTCGATGCGCTGGCCCGGCCCGATGGCGCGGCGGAGCGCAACCGCGACCTGGCCGAGGCGGCCGGCCTGATCGAGGGCACCTCGGCCGACGTCCGGCAACTGCGCGAAGTGCGCCAGCTGTCCGGCTGGATAGCGGATGCCGGTGCGGGCGGTGCAACGCCCTGAGCGCGCATGGCTGGCCCGCACTCGCCGTCCGCCGCCGGCCGCACCCGACCGCGATGGCCACGCCGCAGCCGTTGGCAAGCCTCCGAGCTGGATGATGTACTGAACATCAATCAAGACTTTCCATACTTGTACATGCAGTCCTGTGGTGGGAATATCGCTGGGTATCCCACCACTTGCGACCATGATCACCGCCGCCCAGCTGCGCGCCGCCCGTGCCCTGCTCGGAATCGACCAGCGCCAGCTGGCCGCGATGGCCGGCGTCTCCCTGCCCACCATCCAGCGCATGGAAGCCAGCACCGGCAACGTGCGCGGCGTGGTCGACACGCTGGTGAAGGTGGTCGAAGCGCTGGATGCCGCCGGCATTGAACTGATCGGCCCGGGCCAGCCCAGCCGCGCCCAGGGGCGCGGCGTGCGCCTGAAGGAATCGTCCTGATGGAGGCGCGCCCGTACCTGAAGCAGTTCGAACCGAAGCTGGTCACCGTGTTGCGCGAGGGCTACGGCTGGAGCGCCCTGCGCGCCGATGCGGTCGCCGGCCTGACCGTGGCGATCGTCGCCCTGCCGCTGGCCATGGCCTTGGCGATCGCAAGTGGCACCACGCCGGAGAAGGGCCTGTACACCGCCATCGTCGCCGGTTTCCTGATCTCGGCGCTGGGCGGCTCGCGGGTGCAGATCGGCGGGCCGACCGCGGCGTTCATCCCGGTCGTGTTCGTGGTGATCGAGCGGTTCGGCTTCGGCGGCCTGGTCCTGTGCACGCTGCTGGCCGGATTGATGCTGATCGCCGCCGGGCTGCTGCGCCTGGGCACGCTGATGAAGTACATGCCGCAGCCGGTGATCACCGGCTTCACCGCCGGCATCGCGGTCAGCATCTTCTCCAGCCAGGTCAAGGACGCGCTGGGCCTGCGCATGGAATCGGTGCCGGCCGAGTTCATCCCGCGGTGGACGGCCTACGCCCAGCACATCGCCACCACCCAGCCGGCGGCGGTCGCGCTGACCGTGCTGGGACTGGCGGTGATCTTCGGCCTGCGCCGCTGGAAGCCGAGCTGGCCCGGCTTCCTGATCGCGCTGCTGGCCTGCACCGCGGCGTACCTGGCCTTCGCGTTGCCGGCCGAGACCATCGGCAGCCGCTTCGGCGAACTTCCGTCGACGCTGCCGGGCCTGCATTTCCCGCACATCCCCTTCGAACGCACCCTGGAGCTGCTGCCCAGTTCGTTCACCATCGCCTTCCTGGCCGGCGTGGAATCGCTGCTGTCGGCGGTGGTGGCCGACGGCATGACCGGTGGGCGCCACCGCTCCAACGGCGAGCTGGTCGCGCAGGGCGTGGCCAACGTCGGTTCGGCGCTGTTCGGCGGCCTGCCGGCGACCGGCGCGATCGCGCGCACGGCGACCAACATCCGCGCCGGCGGTCGCTCGCCGGTGGCCGGCATGCTCCACGCGGCGTTCCTGCTGCTGTTCATGCTGGTGCTGGCGCCGCTGATGCGCTACGTGCCGTTGCCGGCGCTGTCGGCCGTGCTGCTGGTGGTGGCCTGGAACATGAGCGAGTACCAGCACTTCCGCCACACCCTCTCGGCGCCGTGGGGCGACCGGCTGGTGCTGCTGCTGACCTTCGGCCTGACCGTGTTCTTCGACCTGACCATCGCCATCCAGGCCGGGCTGGTGACGGCGACGGTGATCTTCATGTACCGCATGGCCGAGAGCGTGGAGATCAGCTCGGGCCTGCACGCGAGCGACGACGACCTCTATTCCGACCCGGAACGCGCTGCCGACGAACACCAGCGCACGCGCCTGCCGCGGGGCGTGGAGGCCTTCCAGATCAACGGGCCGCTGTTCTTCGGCGCGGCGAACCGGCTCGACAGCCTGCTCGACCAGTTCATCGATCCGCCGAAGGTGTTCATCCTGCGCATGCGCCTGGTGCCGATCGTCGACGCCAGCGGCGTGCACGCGCTGGAGAACCTGGCCCGGCGCTGCGCGCGGCGCGGCATCGTGCTGGTCGTGTCCGGGCTGCAGCCGCAGCCGAACCGGGTCCTGGCCGACATGGACTTCGGCGCGATGCACGCGCAGGTGCACTTCGTCTCCAACTTCGATCGCGCGCTGCGGCTGGCCGCCTCGCTGGTCGACGATGGCGCGCACGCGCCGGCGACGCAGGGCGGTGCAGAATAGGGGCATGTCCGACGCCCCGCACGATTCCCGACCGGTCTCCGTCCTGACCATCGCCGGCTCCGATTCCGGCGGCGGCGCCGGCATCCAGGCCGACCTCAAGACCTTCGCCGCGCACGGCGTGCACGGGCTGTCGGCGCTGGCCGCGCTCACCGCGCAGCACACCCGCGGGGTGACCGCGGTGCACGTGCCGTCGCCGGAATTCCTCGACGCGCAGATCGATGCGTGCTTCGACGATTTCCGCATCGGCGCGGTCAAGCTGGGCATGCTCGCCAGCGCCGGGGTGATCGACACCGTCGCCCGCGCGCTGGAGCGCCACCGCCCCGCGCACGTCGTGGTCGATCCGGTGATGGTCGCCACCAGCGGCGCGCGCCTGCTGGAGGAGGATGCGCTGGAGGCATTGCGGTCGCGCCTGCTGCCGCTGGCGACGGTGCTGACCCCGAACCTGCCGGAAGCCGAACTGCTGCTCGGATGGAAGATCGGCGACCTGGCTGCTATGACCGAAGCCGCCGCCGCGTTGCGCGCGCTCGGCGCGCCGGCGGTGCTGCTCAAGGGCGGGCACCTGTCCGGACCCGGCGAAGTGGTGGACATCATTTCCGACGCCGGGGGCGAACAGCGCACCGCGCATCCGCGCCTGCGCCTGGACGCGCACGGTACGGGCTGCACCCTCGCCTCGGCGGTCGCCGCCAACCTGGCACGCGGCCTGCCGCTGCGCACCGCCTGTGCAGCCGCGGTGGACTACGTGCACGCGGCGCTGCGCGGGGGCTACCGGCCCGGTCGCAGCGAGGTGGTGGTACTGGACCATTTCGCCACCCTGCCCGGCCGATGACCGGGCCGATCGCCGCAGACATCCCGGTCACCGCGGTCGATGGCCATCGCTGGATCCTGCTGGCCCGGCAACCACCGGTCGTGCGCGCGCAGCTGCTGTGGCTGCCGGCGCTGGGCGTGGGCGCGCGCCATTACCTGCCATTCGCCGAAGCGCTGGCCGCCCATGGCATCGCCGTCCACCTGCACGAGTGGCGCGGCAACGGCAGCAGCTCGCTGCGTCCGTCGCGCGCGCAGGACTGGGGCTACCGCGAACTGCTGGAACTGGACCTGCCCGCCAGCCTGCGCGCGCTGCAGGCCACCGGCGCCGCGGCGCCGCTGCTGCTCGGCGGCCACAGCCTGGGCGGGCAACTGGCCTGCTGTTTCGCCGGCCAGCATTCCCGAGCCTTCGCCGGACTGTGGCTGGTGGCCGCAGGCACGCCTTACTGGCGCACCTTTCCAGCGCCGCGCCGCTGGCTGCTGCCGCTGGTGTACCGCTTCCTGCCCTGGCTGGCCCGGCGCCAGGGCGTCCTGCATGGACGCCGCCTCGGCTTCGGCGGTACTGAAGCGCGTGGCCTGATCGCGGACTGGGCGCGGGTCGGGCTGACCAACCGCTACGCGGCCGCAGGCATGGACCGCGACCTGGAAGACGGCCTGGGGCGCGTGCGCGTGCCGGCATGCGGCGTGGTGCTGGACGACGACTGGCTGGCGCCCGCCGCGTCCATGCAGGCTTTGCTGGACAAGATGACGCACGCGCCATCGCGGATCCTGGAACTGGACCGGTCGCGCATGCAGGCAAAGGCCGACCATTTCAGCTGGATGGGGCAACCGGCCATGCTGGCCGCGATGCTCGCCGCCGTCGCCCCGGCCGGGAATGCGCCCGGGAACGATTGACGGCCACCGGCGGCTCCCGCATAATTCCGCGCCTTGAAACGCGCCCGTAGCTCAGCTGGATAGAGTACCTGGCTACGAACCAGGCGGTCGGGAGTTCGAATCTCTCCGGGCGCGCCATTTCAGAGGGCCGGCGATCCATCGCCGGCCCTTTTTTTTGCCTGGGCTACGCGATTTCCGGCCGCATCGGGCCGGACCGCGCGTCGCCCGCTACTTCGCCGGCGGCGCGCTGCCCGGCGGGAAGCTCTCGAACATCTCGGCGATGCCGGCCCGCAGCAGGGCGTCGCCCTTGGCCGGGTCGTCGGGCACGGTGTCGCTGGCGGTACCGCGCCAGATCGCCTGCTTGGTCTGGGCATCGAACAGGTCCACGATCAGCGTACCCACGGTATAGGTACGTACGCGCGTGGTGGCGCTGCCCATGCCCATGCCGCCGTACCAGCCCGCGCCCCAGCCCCAGCCGCCGTACATGGGACCGGAATACATCGTGTCCAGGCTCTGCTGCTGCTGGGTCGCCACGTGCGCGACCACCGCCACGTCGCCATTGGGCACCTCGGTCCAGCCCTTGGCGTGCAGCTGGGCATTGACGTATTCCACGACCCGCTGCGCGGCAAGCGGCGGTACACCGCCCTGCTGGTCCGGCTTGGCCAGCCAGGTGTAGGTCTTGTAGCCACTGAAGTTGGCCTGCGGATCGGCGTCGGTATGCACCGTCGGCGTGCTGGCGCAGGCGGCCAGCAGCACGGTCGAGGCCAGGGTCAGGATGAGACGCTTCATGTCGTTGGCTCCTCTTCTTTGGTTGATGCGGAAAGCGTGGATCGAAACGGCAGGACGGTCCCCACCGTTCAATTCGGCGGATTGACGACGACGTACTGCACGGTGGTCCCGACGTACTGCGGCTGGTACCAGGTCGAACCGCACTGCTGGTAGCCGATCCCGTTCACCGTCACCGTCGAGCAGCTCGGCGGCACCGAATGGACGATCGAGCCGATCGCCGCAGCGGTCATGGTCACCGCGGCGGCGGTCGCCCAGGGATGATCATCGTCGTCGTCCCAGTCGTTGTGGTGGCAGCAGCCGTCGTCGTCGATGTCCACGTGGACGTCGCGGTCGACGTTGACGTTGGTGTTGCGGTTGACGTTGGTATTGCGATTGACGTTGGTGTTGCGGTTCGCCTGGGCCGCCGGCCGCGTGCCATGGCTGGACGCGGCCGGCCGGTTGACGCTGCCGCTGGCGCTGGCGCGGACGCCGCTGCCGCCCTGCCGTGCGGCATCGGCGACCGGTGCCAGCGCGAGCAGGCCGGCGATCATGGCGAAACCGGTTGCAATCCTCGTGCAGGTGTTCATGTCAGTTCTCCTGGCTGTCGCCTGCGGCGTGGATCGGGACGAGAACGATCCTGTTCGCGTCCTGCGGCGCCTGGAAGGCGAAGGCCGCATCCTCGATCGGCGTCCGCGTATCCCAGTCCAGATTGGCGGTGAACTCCGGCAACGCCGGATCGTCCGTGCCGACGATCACCAGCTTGCGCGGCAGGGACGAAGCCTGCGAAATCCACAGCTGCCAGTCCACGCCCTCCTGGCGGAAGGCCCAGTGGTCGACGCGGTCGCCATCGAGCACGGTATCGCCCACCTTGAAAGCGCCGGTGATCGCCGAGACGGGCGCCGCGTCGGTGCCCCACAGGAACAGGTCGGTCAGTGGCAGCTGCAGGTCGTACTTCTCGGCGGCGTTGGTGACCAGCTGGCCCAGGGTCCGCGCCTCGGTATCGACGGTGGCGTAGTACTTCAGGCGCGGCGCCCACACCGTCAGCTGCTTGCCGTCGAAAAACACCTCGCGGTCGAAATGCTCGTTGCGCAGGTCGATCCGCAGCCTGTCGGGCTTCCGGACCCGATAGTGGATGTCCTGGTCGATCTCGATCTTCTGCCCGTCGGCGAGCACGAGTTCCATGGTGGCGTCGGACACGACCGCGAACTGCCCCAGCCCGCGCAGGGTCTGCCCCATCTTCTCCAGTGCGCCGATCGCGGCCGGATCGATCGCCGGCGCGGCGGCCGGCTCCGCTCCGGCGGCGAGCGCCGCGGGCATGGCCAGGACCATTGCCAGTGCGATCAACGTCCTGTTGCGTGCTTGCATGTGCATGGCTGGACTCCGAATCTGCGCGAACCACGTCCGGGTGGGTTCGCCTGCACCCTGTGCTGCCGGGCCGGGTCGGCCCCGCAGCCTCAGAAGGAGAAACTGGCGCTGGCCATCAGCGGTTCGCCCTCGAAGCGGTTCTTCACGTTGAATTCCTTGAGATAGCGCAGCGACAGGTCCAGGTGCGCGCCGTCCTTCCATTTCCTGCCGTAGGTCAGCATCGGACCGAGTCCCAGCGCGCGGCCCTTGAATCCGTCCAGCCGGTCCGCGGTCGGCCCGGAATCGTCCTGGATCTGCTGGATCCAGCCGGCAGCGCCACCGAAGCCCCAGCCGCTGGCGGTGCGCTTGACCAGCAGCGCATCGAGCCGCCAGACCAGGCCGTTCCTGTAGTCGGTGTCGTCGTTCTCGCTGTACCAGTCCACCGCCCCGAGCGCGCTGAACTCCAGGGTGCCCTTCTGGAACAGATGGGTGTAACCGACGCCGGGCGACACGGTCCATACGTTCAGGCCGGGATTGGCGAGCCGATCCGGATCGTATTCCGCGGTCGGTGCGTACACATATAGGCCCAAGGACCAATGTTCGACCTCGCTCACGTGGTAGCTGGCGATGATCGGCGCGAAGTACAGGTCGAACGGGTTGGACGCGCTGTCCTGTACCTGCCGTTGCACGCCGCCGACCTCGAGCGTGGCGGTCACCTCCGGCATGATGTACGGCACGGTCAGCATCGAAGCGTAGTTCCAGCGCCCCTCGCCGGTGGGCCATATGTAGACGCCGGTCGCACTGAACAGGTCGATATCGGCCTCAAGACCGAATGCCACCTGGCCGGCGATGGGCGCCTGGCGGTCCGCGCCGATCCGGCCTTCATAGTTGACGTAGCCGACGGTCCACTGGAAACCGGGCGCGGGAGGAACGATCCCGACATAGGACGTGACCTGCATGCCGGTGATCGAGCGGCCCAGCGCGCCTTCGGTGGCCGATGCATGGCCGCCGGCCAGCGCCAGCAGGCCCAGCAGCGGCGCAAGCCGGACCGCGGCGCATGTTGCTCTCGTTTCGGGGTTCTGTCCGTGGCGGCGCATGCGCTTCACCTTATCGATTGCGTGGATGGAGTTCATCGCATCGCGACCAGTCCGAGCCGGGTCGCCTCGCGCACCAGCTCGATGCTGTTGCGGGCGTTCATCGCCTGCATCAGTGCGTGCCGGTGCGCCTCCACCGTGCGCACCGACAGCCCCAGCCGCGCGGCGATCTCGCGCGAGCGCAGGCCCTCGGCGAGCAGGTTGAGCACGGTCTTCTGCCGCGTGGTCAGCGTGGGCAGGGACGAACGCCCGAGCACGCTCTGCCACAGCGCCGGACTGACGTAGGCGCCGCCGCCGAGCACCTCGCGCATCGCCTGCAGCAGTTCTTCCCCGGCCGAAGCCTTGAGCACGTAGCCGCGCGCACCGGCGTCGAGCGCTTCCTCGACCATCGCCGGTTCGTTGTGCATGGTCAGGAACACCACCGGCACCATCGACCCCGCCTGGCGCAGCTGCCGCAGCGCCTCGATGCCGCTCATGTCCGGCATCGATATGTCGGCGACCACGATGTCCGGCCGCTCTTCCAGTGCCGCATCCACCAGTCCGTTGCCGCTGGACAGCGTCTCCAGAAGGTCGTAGTCCGCCGCGAGCAGGCGCGCCACGCCCTCGGCGACGATCTGGTGGTCGTCGGCCAGCAGCACCCGCGGCCGCGTGGCGGTGGCGATCACGGCCATGGGATCGCCTCGAATGGCACCGAGACGCGGACCTGCGTGCCCGCACCCGGACTGGAGACGATGCTCATGCGGCTACCCTGCAGCACCGCGCGTTCCTGCATGCTCAGCAGGCCCAGCCCGCCCCCTCCGGCCCGGCATGCCCGTTCCAGGTCGAACCCCTTGCCGTCGTCCTCCACCACCAGCAGGCAATCGCCGCCTGCGATCTCCAACTGGATGCGGATGTGCTTCGCGCCCGCGTGCCGGATCGCATTGCGCAGCGCTTCCTGGGCTATCCGGTACAGGCATACGGTGGTGTCGATCGGCGGGCGCGGCGCCCCCGGTTCCCACTCGTAGTGGATCCGGCCGTCCCAGTGCTCGGCGTTCATGCGCACCATCGACTCCAGCGCGGCCCCCAGGCCCACGTGCTCCAGCAGGCTCGGATGCAGGTTGTGCGAGATGCGGCGCACGTCTTCCGACAGGCGGATCATCGACAGGTGCAGTTCGTCCAGCCCGCTCGCGACCGGATCCGGCGACGAACGCTTCAGGGTGCTGACCGCAATGGCCAGCGATGCGATCTGCTGGTTCACGCCGTCGTGCAGCTCGCGCGCGATCCGCGCCCGCTCCTCTTCCTGGCCCTGCAGCAGCCGGCCGGCGAGGCTGCGCGCATGGCGATCGCTGGCGCTGAGCAGCAGGCGGGTGGATTCGTACTGCCTGGAGACGATCGCCAGCACATGCACCAGGAATCCCGCCGCCAGCAGCCAGAGCTGGACGATGTGCGCGTTCAGCTGCTCGCCGTCGAAACGGAACTCCCCGCCGCCGTACACACCCATCCAGGCCGCCGGCACCGACACCAGCAGCAGGGCAAGCGCCGCTCCCGTCGATCCGAAACGCATCGCGGCGAGCATGATCAGCGGCGATGGAGCGAACAGCAGCAGCGGCAACACCGCGCTCGACGACGGGACCAGCAGCCAGAGCCCGATCGACAGCAGCAGCAACCCGGCCGCGATGAGCGCCGCCTCGAACAGGCCCGCCCAGCGCCGGAACATGTCGTCCTTGCGCAAACCGGCGAGGGCCAACAGCAGGGTCGCTATCAGCAGGTAGCCCATGGCGTAGCTTGGCGCCAGCGTCAGCCACAGGTCGAACAGGCCGAAATCGAGCCGGAACCCGCCCATGTGGGCCACGACGGCCGAGGTCCAGCCGGTGACGATGGGAACCAGCAGGACCGCCAGCACGAAATAGCGCACGAATCCGGGAACCGTATCGAATATCCGGTTGCCGCCGCGCTGCACGTGGAGCGCCACCAGCGCGGCACCGGCGAGATTGGGCAGGTAGCTGCACACGGCAATGAACAGGGACGCCTGCCGCCACACGAGCACGGCCACGCCGCCCGCCAGGACACCCGACAGCCAGATCGGCCATTCGCGGCGCGGGCGCAGCACGAGGACGGCAAGCAGGATGCCGCCGGGAATCCAGGCGAAGGAAAAGTGCGTCGGACGGATCCACAGCTTGAACGAGAGGAACTGTCCGACCAGGCCGACGAGGAACGCAGCGGCCAGCATCAGCATCCGCGCACGCCAGCCGGCGGCATGCGCATGCCGCTGGACCGGTGTCGCGATCTGTCCGATGTCGCCGGCCGGTACGCTCGACATGGTCCTTCAGTCCCCGGACGCCGGTGCAGTCTTGTGCGATTCCACCTCGCGCTCGCGCATCTCGGCCACGTCGCGCTCGAGGAAGTAGTTCAGGAAGGTGCGGATCACCGCGATCGCGCCCAGCTGGCCGATCGCCTGCCAGGACGGGGCGATCGCCGATTCGATGATGTCGGCGGCCAGCTGGAAGGTCAGGCCGGCCACCAGCCACCGCGAATAGGTCAGCCACACCGCACGCCGCTCATGCCCGGTGATCGAGTCGTGCCTGAACATCAGGCCGACCGAGCGCACGAATGCGGCCGCGGTGGCCGCGGCGATGATCAACAGCGCCATCAGGTCGATGGCGGCGATCACCACCTCGCTGAACGCAAACAGCCACTCCCTCAACATGGACCACCTCCGTTGGACTCTCGGACGAGCGGATGGCGCCAGTCCGCACCGGCGATGTACTGCCACCAGTTGTAGTGGTTGCGCAGGTCCCCCCGTCCGGGCGGGGGCACCAGCACGACCGAGGACGGCGCCAGCATCGCCGGACCCGCGCCGGGATAGTCGGCCGGGTCGGCCGGCTTCTCGGCCAGGGTCACGTGGCCGGTAGCGGCGACGAAGCGGGCGAAATCGCGGTTGGTCACTGCGTGCAGGTCGATCCGGAACGGATCGACCTGGACCTTGTGGGCCGGCTTCTCCTCCGGGTAATGGTCGTCCGATCCCATGGTGAACACGCCCCCGGGGACGTGGCCCATGCCTTCGAGGTCGGCCTGCAGTCTCGCTTCCCTGTTCACCGGCACTCCGTCTCCACATCCGAAAAAACACCATCGGTACAAGCGGGGAAAACCTGCGATTTCTAGTCGACGAAGACCTGCTTCCAGTCGTCGCGGACGCTGGCCACGGCCCAGCCATGGATCCTTGCCTCCTCCAGCGACTTCTCGGCGCCCGCCGTGTAGGCGATGTCCCGCTCGCCGTCGTCGTGGGTCACCAGCAGGCCAAGCGAAGCCCCTCCGTCCTGGGTGGCGAACTTCAGCATCTGGATGTCGCCATTGGAGTTGCCGGCGGCGAAGATCGGACGCGCGCCGATCCGGCTCCAGATGCGCACGACCTTGTTCGGGCCGTCGTCGAACACCTCCAGCTTCGCGGTGTGGTAGACGCCACCCACCCCACCTTCCTCGCGGTACTCGAGCGCTACCGTCGTGCCCACGACCCGCTCGGGCGGGATGCCGTACAGCTCTTCGGTGACCGGCCGCATGAAGTCGCGACCGCCGCCGGAGACGATGTAGTTGGTGAAGCCGTTGTCTTCGAGATACTGGAGCAGTTCACGCATCGGCGCGTAGGCGGTCTTCAGGTACGGGCGCTTGAGCACCGGGTTTTCGGACCCGCGCAGGAACGCCTCGGCCTTGGCCGCAAAGTCCTCCACCGGCTCGCCGGCGTAGGCGGAAAGCAATCCGGCCGCCATCAGTTTGAGGTCGCTGTCGTCGCCGTTGTAGTGCTTGGTGATGACGTCGGCCAGCCACTGGTGGTCCTTGCCGTACACCGCCTTCCACGGCTGCTTCTCGCGCAGCGACGGATCGGCGGCCGCCTGCTCGGCGATCTTGCCGAGCAGGAAGCCGGTCTGGATCGGCATCGGCTTCTCGCACCACAGGCAACCGTCGTTGTCGAACACCGCGATGCGCGCTTCCACCGGCACATGGTCCGGACCGCCCTTGCGGGTCACCCGGCCGACGAAATCGATGATGGCCGACCGGGTCGATCCTTCCTGCCAGGAAGGCAGTGCATTGCTCATGTCATCAGTCTCCCTTCGATGCCATCAGGCTTTTGCAGGACTTTCATGCGGAGGTCAATTGCCCTGGCGATTCGCGGCCGCACTCAACACACCCTTCACCATGTCCCCGATCTCGATGTCGCCCGTGGTCTGCCGCTGCGGGAATTCCTTGAAGGTTTCCAGATGCTGCTGGACCAGCGCGGCGATGGGGAGCACGGTCCAGAGCTTGTCGACGGCGTAGAGCGGGTACGCGGGCGCGTCCATGTGCTGTTCGAACGGATCGGCCCTGAGGTTGACCGGCTGCGGAACCGTGGGCGCGTAGGACGACCCGGCGAACCAGTCGTTCTTGATCTCGAAGTGCACCTTCCAGTCCTTGTAGCGGATCGCGTACAGATTGGTTTCGCCGTAATACATGAATTCGTGCCGGGCCGAATCGGTGGCCTCACCCGTGAGGTAGGGCAGCTGGTTGTAGCCGTCCAGGTGCACCTTGAAAGTCTTGTCGCCCGCCTGGTGGCCCGACAGCAGCTTCTCCTTGATATCCGGGACGCCGGCCGCGGCAAGGACGGTCGGCAGCACGTCCTCGTGCGAGACGATGCCGTTGAGCACGCGGCCCGCCGGAATTTTTCCCGGCCAGCGGATCATGAACGGCACCCGGAAACCGCCCTCCCAGCCCAGGCCCTTCTCGCCGCGGAACGGTGTGCTGCCCCCGTCGGGCCATGTGAACTTCTCCGCACCGTTGTCGGTGGTGAAGATCACCAGCGTGTCCTCGGCCAGGCCGAGTTCGTCGAGCTTGCCCAGCAGCTTGCCCACCACCCAGTCCAGCTCCTGCATGCCGTCGCTGTAGCGCCCCAGGCCGGTCTTGCCTTCCCACTCCTCGGACAGGTGGGTCCAGACGTGCATGCGCGTGGTGTTGTGCCACAGCATGAACGGCTTGCCGGCCTCGTGCGCGCGACCGATGAAGTCCAGCGACTTCTCCAGCAGTTCCTTCTCTATGGTCTCCATCTTCTTGCGGGTGAGTGGACCATGGTCCTGGATGGTCTGCTTGCCGACCTTGCCGAAGCGCTTGTCCTCGGTCGCGTCGTCGGTACTGGTGGCCTTGCATTCGAGGACGCCGCGCGGACCGAAGACCTGCTTGAACTTCTCGTTGCCTTTGGGATAGTCGGCCTGTTCGGGCTCTTCCTCGGCATTGAGGTGGTACAGGTTGCCGTAGAACTCGTCGAATCCGTGCACCGTGGGCAGGAACTCGTTGCGGTCGCCGAGATGGTTCTTGCCGATCTGCGCTGTCGCGTAGCCCAGGGGTTTGAGCAGATCGGCGATGGTGGGATCCTCGAAGCGCAGGCCCTGCGGAGCGCCCGGCATTCCGACCGTCGTCAGGCCGGTGCGCATGGGGATCTGCCCGGTGATGAAGGCCGCCCGTCCGGCGGTGCAGCTGGCCTGGCCGTAATGGTCGGTGTGCAGCGCGCCTTCGGCGCCGATCCGGTCGATGTTCGGCGTGGGCCGGCCCATGATGCCGCGGTTGTAGGCGCCGACATCGAACCAGCCGATGTCGTCGGCCATGATGAGCAGGATATTCGGCTTGGCGTTGGTACCCATGTGATTGATCCGTTCTTGTTGATGTTGATGTTGATCCGCGACCCGGGACGATCCCGGGCGCCTCGTTGCCCTGACCACCGGCGTACCGGCCGCTGCACCGGTCCGCCCGACTCCGCCCGCATCCCTCATACGCTGGAAGTGCGTGCGGGTAGCCCCAGGCAGGCCCGTCGTGGCGCCCGCCTGCTGTGCAGCCGTTTCAACCGCCGCCGGACGCCGCCGCCATCTTCGCCACCGCATCGTCGATGGTGAACGTATTGGGCTTCTGTATCGGCGGGAATTCCTGGAACGTATCGGCGAACTTCGCGGCCAGGCCCCAGGCCCCGTACAGGATGTACGCGTGGTACAGGTACCACTCGTAATAGCTGTTGGAGGTGGTGTCCGCGAACTCGTACGGGTCCGTGCGCAGGTTGAATATCTTGGGCAGGCGCAACGGCGTGAACGGCTCGGCCCAGATCGCCATCGTGCCCTTGCAGCGCTGTTCCATGAACACGACCTTCCAGTTGTCGTAGCGGACGCCCAGGATGTCGCCGTCGTCGCTGATGTAGACGAACAGCTTGCGCGGGCTTTCCTTCACCTGGCCGGTCAGGTACGGCAGCAGGTTGAATCCGTCGATGTGGTTCCTGTAGCTCCGTCCACAGGCCTTGTAGCCCTTTTTCACCTTCTCGACGATGTTGGGCTCGCCGGCCGCGGCCAGGAAGGTCGGCAGCCAGTCGTGGTGCTGGACGATCTCGTTGGATACCGTCCCGGCAGCGATCTTCCCCGGCCAGCGGACCAGTTCGGGAATGCGGAAGGCGCCTTCCCAGTTGCTGTTCTTCTCGCTGCGGAACGGGGTCATGCCGCCATCGGGCCAGCTGTTGCGGTGCGGGCCGTTGTCCGTCGAATACACCACGATGGTGTCCTCGGCCAATCCCAGTCCGTCGAGCAGGTCGAGCAACTGGCCGACGTTCTTGTCGTGGTCGATCATGGTGTCGTGGTAGGGGGACTGCCAGCGGCCCGCCTGGCCCAGGCTTTCCTTCTTGGTGTGGGTGAACATGTGCATGTGGGTGGTATTGACCCACACGAAGAACGGCGTGTCGGACTTCTTCGCCTTCTTGATGAACTTGGAGGCGTGCTCGACGAACTCGTCGTCGCAGGTTTCCATCCGCGCCTTGGTCAGCGGCCCGGTCTCCTTGATCTTCTGCTTGCCGACCCTGCCCCAGCGCTCGTGGGTCGTGGGATCGTCCACGTCGGTGGCCCAGGAATGCACCACGCCGCGCGGACCGTTCATCTTGCGGAAGTTCGGGAAATCCTTTTCCGGGTAGTAGTCGTACATCTCCGGCTCTTCCTCGGCATTGAGGTGGTACAGGTTGCCGAAGAACTCGTCGAAGCCATGGTTGGTGGGCAGCATGTGGTTGAGGTCGCCCAGGTGGTTCTTGCCGAACTGGCCGGTGGTGTAGCCCTGTTCCTTGAGCAGCGCGGCGATGGTCACGATCTTCTCGTTCATGCCCACCGGTGCGGCCGGCGCGCCGACCTTGGACAGGCCGGTGCGCAGCACGCTCTGTCCGGTGATGAACGACGAGCGCCCCGCGGTGCAGGACTGCTCGCCGTAGGAATCGGTGAACAGCATGCCTTCGCTGGCGATCCGGTCGATGTTCGGCGTCCGGTAGCCCATCAGCCCCTGCGTGTAGCAGCTGAGATTGCTGATGCCGATGTCGTCGCCCCAGATGACCAGGATGTTGGGTTTCTTTCCGGAACCGCTGGCGCCCTTGGACGCAGCCGGCTGCGTGGCGGCCTTGCCCGCTTTCGGCGCTCGCTTGACCTTCGCCATCTCTATTTCTCCTTGGAACAGGTGGGGATTGCCACTGCTTCCGGGGAATATCCGCGGCTATGGGATCGGCGGCATGGACACCGGGGATGATTCCTAGCCGAACGGCGCGATGCCGAAGACCATGCTGCTGATCGCGAGCAGGCCCAGCACCAGCAGCGCAGCGGCGGTCAGCAGGGTGAAGGAGATCGGGTAGCGGGTCTCGCCATGGATCAGGCCCTCGCCCACCATCGCCATGCGTTCGGCGCGCAGTTCGCGCATGTAGTTGATGTGGTAGACCATGCCCAGCACCAGCATGGCGATGCCCAGTGCGACCAGGGCCACGCCGAAGTTGCGCGGCGCCTCCGCCGCGAGCTTGACGCCCGGGGCATCGAGCAGCTTGCCGAACACCTGGTAGATGGTGAAACCGAAGCCGATCAGCGACAGCGAGGTCCGGATCACCGACATCAGCGTGCGTTCCGCGCTCAGGCGCGTGCGCTGGAACGACATGCCCGTGCGCCGCATGGACATCTCGGTGCGGTCGGTGGACAGGTCCGTGCGGTGCATCGAAAGGTCGGTCCGGTATTCCGACAGCGAGGTCCGGTGGTCGGACAGTTCGGTGCGGTGGTGGGACAGCCCTGTGCGGTAGGCCGAGAACTCCACCGATGCCTTGTCCGCGTCGGACCGGTCCGGCGCCGGCACCGGCGGCAACTGCCATTCCGGCAGCGGCTCCGGACGCTTGGCCGGGAGGTCGTCGTGCACTGCCTGGGCCTGGTTGTGCGACTTGCTGAAGCTCATCGATACACTCCATCTTCAGTGGAAAGTGATGCGTCAGTGTTTTCGCGAAATGATCCGGTGGGCGATGCGGGTGATCGGCCCGCGCAGGATCAGGTAAGGCAGGAAGCCGAGGACGATGGCGATGACCAGCGTCTCCAGCGGCCGGGCGAAGCCGCCGAAGACCTTGAACTGGTAGATGACGTCCATCGCCACGCCCAGCAGCAGGATCCGCGCGGTGGCGGTGACGCCCTGCTGCCAGGCCGCCTTGCGCTTCAATGGATCGGCATCGCGCATGTAGGACCAGTACGGCTCGCGGCCGATCTTCGCGTCCTTGATGCCATCGCGCAGGGCCATCAGCAGCGCCATCACCGGCTGCAGGAAGAACCGGAACGTCATGGGGCCATCGGACCTGGCGACCATTTCCGACCAGAAGCGATGCAGATATTCCAGAAACGCATCCATGGCGTGATTCCTGGCGTCGACTGCGCGGACCCGTAGCTTCGCGGTTTTCGATTCCTCCCCGCAAGCGAGGTAACCCGCATCGCAACTAGGTATTTCTACCGTGGCCGTTCCGCGCCACCCGGCGCAATATGCGCCGAATGTCGCCGGCGGCGCAACGTCGTGCCATCCTTTGTCAGGCCTTGGCACGACTCCTTTCACGGCACCTTTACAACTCGCACCAATCAGGAGCCACAGCATGCGCAGTACTTCGTTCCTGCTTGTCGCCATCGCGCTGCTGCTGGCGTCGATGCCCGCGCTGTCCGCACCGCCGACGGCTATCGACGCGCGCCCCTTCCCGCGCCAGTACAGCACCTCGAACACGCCGTTCACCGTCTACCAGCCGCAGATGGACAGCTGGGAGGGGGACCGCCTCAAGGGGCGCTTCGCCATGTCGGTGAAGACCGGCACCCATACCGGTGCCGACGGCAAGACGGCCGACAGCCTCGACTATGGCGTGGTCTGGTTCACGGCCCGCACCGAAGTGGACAAGGAGGCGCGCGAGGTGGTGCTGCGCGATGCCACGTTCGACCGCGCCGGCTTCCCCACCTCGATCTCCCGCCAGGACGAATACCTGGCCCTGGTGCGGAGCGTGGTCCGTGAAGGCGCGACCTTCACCATCGACCTGGACCAGCTCGAGGCGGCGCTGGCGGTCGGGCGCGCGGACGCGAAGCCGGCATCGCTGCCGGTGAAGAACGACCCGCCCGAGATCCTGTTCGCCTTCGGCCCGGCCCTGCTGATCCTGGTGGACGGCGAACCGGCGCTCAAGCCCACCGGGACGCCGGGCGTACAACGGGTCATCAACAGCCGTTCGCTGCTGCTGCAGCAAGAGGGACGTTACTACACCCGCTTCGCCGGGCACTGGGCCAGCGCCGCCTCGCTCGCCGGCCCCTGGACCCAGGCCGGAAACGTCGATCGGTCGCTGCAGACGGTCGCCGACCAGACCGTGGGGCAGCGCCTGGTCGATACCCTGGACGATCCGCCGGAAACGCTGCAGAAGGCGCTGGCCGCCGGCCACTTCCCCGACATCCAGGTACGCACCCGCCCGGCCGAGCTGATCGTGGTCGACGGCGATCCGCAGTTCGTGCCGATCCCGGGCACCCGGCTGAACTACATCGGCAACACCGGCGCCGACGTGATCGTGGACGGCTCCAAGGACAACGCCTGGTACGTACTGGTGTCCGGACGCTGGTTCACCGGGCCCTCGAGCAAGGGACCCTGGCGCTACGTCGCCCCCGACCACCTGCCGGCCGATTTCGCCAAGATCCCGGCGGACAGTCCCAAGAGCAGCGTGCTGGCCTCCATCGCCGGCACCCCCGAGGCGTTCGAGTCGCTGATCGCCAACACCATCCCGCAGACGGCCACGGTCAACCGCAGCCAGGCCGCACTGCAGGTCCCCTACGATGGCGCGCCGCAGTTCAAGCCGATCGCCGGCACCGCGCTGCAGTACGCGGCCAACACCCCGGTTCCGGTGATCCAGGTGCCCGGCGACGGGTTCTATGCGGTCGACAAGGGCATATGGTTCACCGCCCCATCGGCCACCGGACCCTGGTCGGTCGCCACCCAGGTACCGGCGGCGATCTACGCCATCCCGACCAGTTCGCCGCTGCACTACGTGACCTACGTGAGGATCTACGGCGGCAATGGCGACGAGGTCTACGTCGGCTATACCCCGGGCTACTACGGCACCGTGGCGAGCAGCGGCGTGGTCGTCTATGGCACCGGCTATCCCTGCACGCCCTGGGTCTACGACTACTGGTACGGCTGCCCGGCGACCTACGGTATGGGCGTGTACTTCGGCTGGGATACCGGGGCCGGCTGGACCTTCGGCTTCGGCTGGGGCTGGTACGACTCGTGGTACGGCCCCTGGGGCCCCTGGTGGGGACCGTGGTGGGGTCCGGCCTATCCCTGGGGCTGGTGGGGCGGCGGCGCGGCGGCCTGGAACGTCTATGGCCAGTGGGGCAATTCGGTGGTCAGCGGCACCGGCGCAGCCTGGGCCAATCCGTGGACGGGCAATGTCGGCCGTGGCTACCGCGGCACGTACCACAACCAGCGCACCGGCGGCCAGGGTGCCAGACGCGGCTTCGTCAACACCAATGCCTATACCGGCACCACCACCGCCGGTGCGCAGGGCGTCCGCTACAACCCGCAGACCGGCCGCGTGGTCGGCGGCACCGGCGGCGCGGCCTACAACCCCTATACCGGCCAGGCCGCGGCCGGCGGCACCCGCACGGTCGTCAACACCGACACCGGACGGGTGACGGAAATGGCGGGCGCCAAGGTAGCCGGACCGGAAGGCGCCGCCGGTGCGGGCGCGTTCGACAGCGACGGACGCGTCGTCGATGCCAGTGGCGCGGGCGGGTATCGGTACAACACCGACACCGGCGAGCTCGACCGCGGCGGTGTCATGAAAATCAACGACAACGTCTACGCCGGACACGACGGCAACGTGTACCGCTACGACGATGGGAAGTGGGAACCGGTCAACCGGCCCGAGCACCACGACGGCAACATCGACGGGCGCACCCGCAACGACCTGTATCGCGACCGCAGCGCGCGCGAAGCCGGATACCAGCGCGCGGCAGGCGGCGGCGCGCACCGTCCGTCCGGTGGCTTCCAACGGCCGGCCGGCGGCTTCTCGCGACCGATGCGCGGGGGAGGCGGCTTCCGGCGCTGAGCCTGCGCGGCAAACGGAGCCGGCCGCTTCGCATTGCAGAACATTCAAGGAGTGCGCATGAATTCCTGTCCGGCACGCCCAGGGCGCGCCATGATCCAGCCCGTGCACGCGCAGGGTCCGGTGCCGGCTGGAACGGATCGCCGCCCGGTGAAGCCGCCGCGCCTCCGGTCCCGGCTGCGCGCGATGGCATTCGCTTGCTGCCTCGCCACTGCCAGTGCCACCGCGATGGCCGCGCCCGGCGACCAGGACGCATCCTCCGCACCCGCGCCGGCCGATGCCGCCGCTAAGGAAGGCGGCACGCAGCACCTGTTCCGGGACCAGGAAGACGGTCGTTTCGACATGTCCAACTGGCTGCTCGACCGGCACGGCTTCCTGCCGGTACCGATCATCATCACCGACCCGGCGGTCGGCTACGGCGGCGGGGTGGCGCTGACCTTCTTCCATCGACCCCAAGGCAGTCCGGCCAGCCGCACCGGCGCCGACGGCAAACCGCAGATGATCGCGCCGAACATCGTCGGCGCGATGGGCATGAAGACCGAGAACGGCAGCCAGGCCTACGGCGCGGGCGGCATGCTGCATTTCCGCGAGGATACCTGGCGCTACAAGGGCGGCGTCGCCAAGGCCGACATGAACCTGGACTTCTATACCAGCGGACGCCTGCTGCCGCAGCGCAAGATCGCGATGAACCTGGACAGCCTGCTTTCGTTCCAGCAGGTGTCGCGCCGGCTCGGCGACCAGGACCTGTTCCTGTCCGCGCAATGGATCTACATGGATGTGGAACCGCGTCCGGAGTCGCTGGGCGACGCCTCCTATTTCGACGACGTGGATTTCGAGCAGGTCAGTTCCGGCGTAGGCATGTCGCTGGAATACGACACCCGCGACAACACCTTCACCCCCAACCGCGGCTACCTCCTCAAGGGCGACGCGAACTTCTACCTGCCGGGGATCGGCAGCGACGTGACCTTCCAGAGTTATCGCGTCCACGGCTTCGGCTACTGGCCGATCGGCCAGCACCTGATCCTCGGCGGCCGCGCCGACATGCGCCATGTCGACGGCGACGTTCCCTTCTATCGCCTGCCTTACATCGACCTGCGCGGCATTCCCTCCGCGCGCTACCAGGACGACACCACCGGCGTGCTGGAAACCGAACTGCGCTGGAACCTGACATCACGCTGGGCCGCGATCGGCTTCGTCGGCGCCGGCCGGGCCTGGGGCGCGCGCGCCAGCTTCGACGACGCCTCCACCGCGGTGAGCAAAGGCCTGGGCGCGCGCTATCTGATCGCGCGTACGCTGGGTCTTTACATAGGCGCGGACTACGCCTGGGGACCGGAGGACGAGACCGTGATCATCCAGGTCGGCAGCGCCTGGCGCTGATGGGCACGCACCCCCGCCGTCGCCGGAAACCCGCGGCGTGGCTGCGACCGGGACCATGCGGGGCACCTGCGCCTGTCGCATGATGGAACCACCAGGCAGGCCCGTGCGGGCCGGGGAGCGGGCAGATGATCAACGACAGCTTTTCGCTCATGCGTGGCGGCCTGGTGTACCGGCTGCTGCGGGCCATGGGCCTGATCGGGCGCAACCGGCGCACCACCCCCCTGGTCGCCCTGCTGCTGACGGCGATCGCTGTGGTGCCACTGATCGTGCTGACCGCACTGGACTGGACGCTGCTCCCCCGTTTCACCCAGGTGCGCATGCCGCTGCTGGGCGACTACACGCTCATCGCCCGCTTCCTGATCGCGATGCCGCTGCTGGTACTGGCCGCACCGGTCTGCGACGACTTCGCGCGCCAGGCACTGATCCAGTTCTCGCACTCGCGCCTCGTCCACCCGGCCCAGCGCGAGCCGTTCGACGCGGTGATCCTGCGCATGAAGCAGCTGCGCGATTCCGACGTCCCCGAAATCATCTGCCTTCTCCTGGCAGTGGCACCCGCCTTCTTCGACGCGCTGCCGGTGGGCCTGCTCCGGGGCGTCAGCGACTGGGCGCACATCGCTGGCGAACCGACCCCCGCCGGCTACTGGCTGGGCTTCGTTTCGACCTCGATCTTCCGCTTCGTCAGCCTGGTCTGGCTGTGGCGGTTCCTGCTGTGGTCCTGGCTGCTGTGGCGTTTCTCGCGCCTGCGGCTGGACGTGCGCGCCGCGCACCCGGATGGTGCCGGCGGACTGGGCTTCCTGGGCGTGATCCAGCAACGTTTCGGCATCCTGGCCGTCGCCGGCGGCGTGATGCTGGCCGGCTACTGCATGAACCACATGATCTATCTGGACTACAGCATCACTGCGTTCAAGCACCTGCTGGTCGGCTACGTGATCACCGCGGTGGTGGTGATCCTGGCGCCCCTGCTGGTCATGGGTCCGCTGCTGGCCAGGGCCAAGCGCAATGGCATCCTGCTGTACAGCCTGCTGGGCCACGAGGCCACGCACACCTTCGAACGGCGCTGGTTCTCCCAGCGTGCCGACGACGCACCGTCGCTGCTCGACACCGGCGACGCTTCGGCGATCTGCGATTTCACCAGCGTCTACGCCACGGCGCGCGGAATGGCGATCGTCCCGGTATCGCGCTGGAATCTGGCCTGGGTCGCGGTGTGCGCGACGGTACCGCTGGCGCCGCTGGCCTTCATCGCGCTGTCGTTCGACGAGATCCTGCAGAGCCTGGCCTCGATCCTGACCTGAGGCCGGCTGCGCGACCCGGCGAACCGCTGCGCGACGCGCCTCGCAATCCCCTTCCCCGGAAACGACGAAGCCGCCCGTTGGGCGGCTTCGCTGGGACTGGCGGAGTGAGAGGGATTCGAACCCTCGATAGAGTTTTTGACCCTATACTCCCTTAGCAGGGGAGCCCCTTCGGCCTCTCGGGCATCACTCCGTTCGACCCGCGCGGCGCGACTGCGCCTGCGGGCCGCGAAAGGATACCGTCTGGGCCGTTTCGCGGCAAACGTTTTCCGGTCACTCGGACGAGTCGGCCTCGCCGCCACCGGCAGCGGGCGCCTCGCCACGCTGGATCCGCTGATAGATCTCCTCGCGATGCACCGCCACGTCCTTGGGCGCGGTGATGCCGATGCGCACCTGGTTGCCCTTGACGCCGAGCACGGTCACGGTGATCGAATCGCCGATCATCAGGGTTTCGCCTACGCGGCGGGTCAGAATCAGCATTGTCTATCTCCATGGCGCCGGCATGCCTTCGCCGGCTGCGCAGGCCTCCGGAGGAGGCCCCGCGCTTCCAACCAGCAGCGTACGGTATCAAACCACCGATCCTACTGCCCGTGGCCGCGGGCGGGCAAGGCCTGGGCGACACCCCGTGGGTGGGCTCGGTACGTCCTGTCAGCGGAGACGTTGGCCGACCCAGGCCGGAACCTCTTCCAGGACAAGGGCAAGGGCGGGTCCGTCCTCGCCACCACCCTGGGCGAGATCCGGGCGACCACCGCCCTTGCCTCCGATACGACCGGCGACATGCGCCAGAAGTTCGCCGGCCTTGACCTTGCCCGTTGCGGATCCGTTCACGCCCGCGACCAGCGCGGCCTTGCCGTCCCGGGTCCCGGCCAGCACGACCACGGTGTCGCCCAGTTGCTGCTTGAGCCGGTCCACGGCTTCGCGCAGGCCCTTGGCGTCGATGCCTTCCAGGCGCGCGGCCAGCACCTTGATCCCGCCGACATCGACCGCGGCCGACGCCAGGTCGGCGGCGGCGCTGCTGGCGGCCTTGGCCTTGAACGATTCGATCTCGCGCTCCAGCCGGCGGATGCGCTCGGTCAGCGAACGCGCCTTGTCGGCCACGTCTCCGCGACTGCCACCCAGGGCGGCGGCGGCCTCGTCCAGGCTGCGGCCCTCGGCCGCGACATGGTCCAGCGCGCCCTGCCCGGTCACCGCCTCGATCCGGCGCACGCCGGCCGACACACCGCCTTCGGACACGATCTTGAACAGGCCGATGTCGCCGGTGCGGCCGACATGGGTGCCGCCGCACAGCTCGACCGACTCGCCCATCGTCACCACGCGCACGCGCTCGCCGTACTTCTCGCCGAACAGCGCCATCGCGCCGGCGTCGAGCGCGGCCTGGATATCCATCTGCCGGATCACCACCGCATGGTTGGCGCGCACCTCGTCGTTGACCTTGCGTTCGATCTGCGCCAGCTCGCCGGCGGCGACCGGCTGGAAGTGCGAGAAGTCAAAGCGCAGCCGGTCGGGCGCGACCAGCGAGCCCTTCTGCGCCACGTGCGTGCCGAGCAGGCCGCGCAGCGCACCATGCAGCAGGTGCGTGGCCGAGTGGTTCAGGATGATCGTGCCGCGGCGCGCCGCATCGACGCTGCCCGAGAGCACGTCGCCGACCTTGAGGCTGCCCTGCGCTACCCGGCCGACATGGCCGTGGAACTGGCCGGCGAACTTCTGCGTATCCACCACCGCGACCTGCACGCGCGGCGCTTCCAGCGTGCCGGTATCGCCCACCTGGCCGCCGGACTCGGCGTAGAACGGCGTGCGGTCGGTGAGCACGATGATCTCGTCGCCGGCTTCGGCCGCGTCGACCGGGCGCCCATCGCGCAGCAGCGCGACGACCTTCAGCCCGTCGGCATGCAGTTCGTCGTAGCCCAGGAACACGGTCGGCTGCAGTGTGGCCACCAGGTCGGCCGGCAACTGCACGCCGCCGCCGAACTTGCCGGCAGCGCGCGCGGTCTCGCGCTGCTGCTCCATCGCCGCCTCGAAGCCGGCCATGTCCACCGACATCCCGCGCTCGCGCGCCATGTCCGCGGTCAGATCGACCGGGAAACCGTAGGTGTCGTACAGGCGAAACACGTCGGCGCCGGGGATCACCCCGCCGCTGGCGCGCGCGGCTACGTCTTCGAAGATGCGCATCCCCGAATCGAGCGTCTCGGCGAAGCGCTCCTCCTCGGCCTTCAGTGCGCGCTCCACGGTGCCGCGCGCGGCCGGAAGCTCCGGATAGGCCTGGCCCATCTGCTCGCACAAGGTGCCGACCAGCTGGTGGAAGAACGGCTGCCGCACGCCCAGCATCCAGCCGTGGCGCAGCGCGCGGCGGATGATCCGGCGCAGCACGTAACCGCGGCCCTCGTTGGACGGCAGCACGCCATCGACGATCAGGAAGGAACTGGCGCGGATGTGGTCGGCGATCACGCGCAGCGACTTGTTCTCCAGGTCGGCGGTGCCGGTCAGCTCGGCGGCCTTGCGGATCAGCGCCTGGAACAGGTCGATCTCGTAGTTGGAATGCACGTGCTGCAGGATCGCGGCCAGCCGCTCCAGGCCCATGCCGGTGTCCACGCACGGCGCCGGCAACGGGATCAGCGTACCGTCGGGCTGGCGGTCGAACTGCATGAACACCAGGTTCCAGATCTCGATGAAGCGGTCGCCATCCTCGTCCGGGGAGCCCGGGGGGCCGCCGGCGATGTGCGCGCCGTGGTCGAAGAAGATCTCGGTGCACGGGCCGCAGGGGCCGGTGTCGGCCATCTGCCAGAAGTTGTCGGAGGCGTAGGGCGCACCCTTGTTGTCGCCGATGCGCACGATCCGCTCTTCCGGCACGCCGACCATGTCGCGCCACAGCGCGTAGGCCTCGTCGTCGTCGTGGTAGACGGTGACCAGCAGGCGTTCGGCCGGCAGCTTCCACACCCCGGTCAGCAGTTCCCAGGCCCAGGCGATGGCGTCCTTCTTGAAGTAGTCGCCGAACGACCAGTTGCCGAGCATCTCGAAGAAGGTGTGGTGGCGGGCGGTATAGCCGACCGAGTCGAGGTCGTTGTGCTTGCCGCCGGCGCGCAGGCAGCGCTGGACGTCGGCCGCGCGCACGTAGCTGCGCTTTTCCGCGCCCAGGAACACGTCCTTGAACTGGACCATGCCCGAGTTGGTGAACAGCAGGGTCGGGTCGTTGCCCGGCACCAGCGGGGCCGAGGGGACGATGGTGTGACCCTTGCCCTGGAAGAATTCGAGGAAGTCGCTGCGGATGCGGGCGGTGGAATACGGAGTGGAGGCGGTCATCTGGCTTCGGCTGGCGGACGGGCCCCGGCCGGGAACACGCCAATGCGGCCCGGCGGGACAGGGATTTCGACCGTCAAAGGGTAGCAGAGGCCGGGGTCCCGACGCCCGGCGCGGAACTGATGCACCGCTTGCCGGCGGGCGCCGCGTATGGACCGGTTCAGTCGTCCGGATCCCAGCGGGTGGCTGCCCGGATACTGTCGCCGTCGAAGCCGCGGCGGGCGAGCAGGTCGGCGGCCTTGCGCCGCTGCGCCAGATCGGACGGGCCGGCCGGACCGAAACGGCGCCGGACCAGGTCGCGGGCGATCTCGGTCCAGTCGCCCTCGAAGCCGTCCAGCGCCGCGGCGATGGCCTCGCCGCCCAGGCCATGGGTGCCCAGTTCGGCGCGGATATAGAGCGGACCGTAGCCTGCGCCCGCACGGCTGCGGAGCAGCGACTGCGCGAAACGGGTGTCGTCCTGCCAGCCCTCGCCAGCGAGGCGCTCGACCGCCGCGGCGGCCTCGTCAGCCTCGACCCCGCGCGCGGCCAGCTTCCGGGTCAGCTCCTTGCGCGAATGCTCGCGGCGGACCAGCAGGCCCAATGCCCGCTGCACCGGGGTCGGCTGGGAGCGTGGCTTGCGGCGGGAAGGTTCGGTCATCGCGGGGATCGATCGAGCTTGCGGCGGTACCGGCAGCTACCGGTGGGCAGGTGTGAGGCTGCTTCGACGGTACGCCAACGGATCCGCCAGTCCTGCTTGTTCGAGCGCGTATCCGAAGAAACCCAGGTCAGTGGCCATTCCGCGGCAATTCCGTCGTCATTCGTACTTCGGTATGCAGGTTTGCGCCGTCCCTGGCGCCTGCCCTCCTGGCCTTCAAGAACCGCTCCCCGCCGTCGCGCCACTGACAGCACTTCGGCGGGGAGCGGATAGCGGTACCGCCTACTCGTCGCCTTCCGCCTCCTCGGCGCGCGAAACTTCGGCCGGCTGGAACTTCTCGCGCAGCTCGGCTTCGAGCTTCGCCGCCACGGCCGGGTTCTCGCGCAGGTACTGGCGGGCGTTGTCCTTGCCCTGGCCGATGCGTTCGCTGCCGTAGCCGTACCAGGAGCCGGACTTCTCGACCAGCTTGGCCTCCACGCCCATGTCGATCAGCTCGCCCTCGCGGCTGATGCCCTCGCCGTACAGGATCTCGGTGATCACCTGCTTGAAAGGAGGCGCCAGCTTGTTCTTGACCACCTTGATCTTGGTCTGGTTGCCGATGATCTCCTCGCCCTTCTTGATCGCGCCGATGCGGCGGATGTCCAGGCGCACGGAGGCGTAGAACTTCAATGCATTGCCGCCGGTGGTAACTTCCGGGCTCTGGCCCGGCATCATCACGCCGATCTTCATGCGCAGCTGGTTGATGAAGACCACGGTGGTGTTGGAGCGCTTGATGTTGCCGGTCAGCTTGCGCAGCGCCTGGCTCATCAGGCGGGCCTGCAGGCCCGGTAGCTGGTCGCCCATCTCACCTTCGATCTCGGCCTTGGGGGTCAGCGCGGCGACCGAGTCGACCACCACGATGTCGACCGAACCGGAGCGCACCAGCATGTCGGCGATCTCCAGCGCCTGCTCGCCGGTATCGGGCTGCGACACCAGCAGGTCGTCCACGTTCACGCCCAGCTTGGCCGCATAGATGGGATCGAGCGCGTGCTCGGCGTCGATGAAGGCGGCGGTGCCGCCCCGCTTCTGGCACTGGGCGATGGCCTGCAGGGTCAGGGTGGTCTTGCCCGAGGACTCCGGACCATAGATCTCGACCACCCGGCCGCGCGGCAGGCCGCCGATGCCCAGGGCGATGTCCAGCATCAGCGAGCCGGTGGGGATGATCTCCACCGGTTCGATGACCCGGTCGCCCATGCGCATCACCGAGCCCTTGCCGAACTGCTTGTCGATCTGGCTCAGGGCCGCGGCCAGGGCGCGCTTCTTGTTCTCGTCCATCTGGGAAATCCTCGGGTGTCAGTGGTGTGGTGCGAAGTCTGGAAGGGGGCGGTCGCACAGGCTGCGACCGCGGTCGACGGGATCGAAAATAGTCCTGGGACAGGGCCGGGCCCATCGGCCGGCGTTGTGGACGGATGTCGGAAAACGCCGCGCCACGGGCAGGAGAAGGACCATCAGCGGTTCGGCCTGACCAGGCCGCAGTACAGGCCCTCGATCGCGAAGTCCTGGTCCGGCAGCACCTCGATCGGTGCGTAGTCCGGGTTGCGCGGCAGCAGGCGGATGCGGTCCTTGCCGATCTTCAGCAGCTTGACCGTGATCTCCTCGTCCACCCGCGCCACCACGATCTGGCCCGAACGCGCGTCGCGGGTGCGGTGCACGCCGATCAGGTCGCCGTCGAAGATGCCCTCGTCGCGCATCGAGTCGCCCTGCACCTTGAGCAGGTAGTCCGGCGCAGGCGAGAACAGCACCCGGTCCAGCACGACGAAGCTCTCGGCCAGGTCGGCTGGCGCGTCAGCGCCGATCGGCATTCCGGCAGCGACCCGGCCCAGCACCGGCAGGCGCAGGGCGTCGTCGTTGGAGGCTTGCTGCAGCGCCAGCTCGGCCTGCGGCGGCAGCGGGGCGACCTTCAGGCGGATGCCGCGGGCCCGGCCGGGCACCCGCTCGATCGCCCCGGCGGCCTCCAGCGCCTCCAGGTGGTACTGGGCGCCGCGGACGCCCTTGAAACCGAGGGCCCGGGCGATCTCGGCCTGCGAAGGCGGCATGCCCTCGGCTTCAATCCGCTCGGCGATGAGGGCGAGGATGGCGTGCTGGGTATCGGTCAGTTCCATGATTAGTAGTATTACTACTAACGATGGTCAAGGCGCAAGCTTCTTGACATGAATTTAATTAATTTATGTTCTACGAAAATTATTTGCCCCAACTGACTAGCCACACATGATCCCGATGGCATGGACAGGAACGACACAACGACCGGCGCGCCTGCACCGCACCCCGTTTCCAAGGCTCTCCAAATGACCGACATCGTGTATCTGATCAACGAAGCGCAGATCCGCTCCAACGGCCGCTGGCTCGCCCGCTTCGCCGTCGCGGGGCAAGTGGTGCTATCGGCCCATGCTGTTTCCACTCCGCTGGTGCTCTATGCAATCCAGGCTGGGACGAAATCGGCCCAGACGCCGGCGGAATTCATGCGAGAGGCGTATATCCACGGCCCCCTGGCACCCCACAACCTCCACGGCGTGGCCGTGGTGGCGATGTCATTCCTGTTCCTGGAATGCGTGCGTCGCCTGGGAGGCGGTCTTGCAACTGCCGACCCACTGGGCAACCGGACCGTACGCCATCTTGGCTCGCTGCGCTGGGCATGTGTGGCATTGACGCTCGCTATGGGCGTGAGCACGGAGATCGTTATGAACGCCGGCGGCGCACCAGGCTTCGGCACCGGATTCGACTTCAGCACGACGCCGCTTTACGCCGGGCTTCTCGCGATCACCGGGATCTCGCTGGTCCGTCGCATCATCCGCCAGGCGGTGATACTGAAAACAGAGAACGAGAGCATCGTCTGATGCCCATCGTCGTCAACCTCGACGTGATGCTGGCGCGGCGCAAGATGAAGTCCAAGGACCTGGCCGACGCCATTGGCATCAGCGAGACCAACCTGTCGCTGCTCAAGCAGGGCCACGTCAAGGGCGTGCGCTTCGGCACGCTGGAGGCGATCTGCCGGGTGCTGGAGTGCCAGCCGGGCGACCTGCTGGAGTACCGCGAAGGGGATGCACGGGCATAGGCCGCATCACCGCCCGGCGTTTGCAGGAGCCCGTCTTGCGGGCGACATGCCACGTCGGCACAGGCGACTTCTTCGTGTTTCCGACGCGCGCGTCGCCCGCAAGACGGGCTCCTACTGGGGCGGTCGGTGCCCTACCCCGGTCAGCGCCGCCCGCTGCGCCAGATCGACACCAGGATCCACAACCCGGTCATGGCCGCGCCGACGAAACCCAGCACGCCCAGCGCCAGCAGCCAGCGGCTGGGGACGCCGCCGCCGGCGCTGTGCATGACGATCGACGAGCCGATCACCAGCGCGGCGGTGACCACGCCCATGGTCAGGCGGTTGGCGGCGCGATCGACCTGGTCGCCGAACGCCTTCAGCGAGGTCACCTCGATCTGCATGTGCAGGCGCCCGCGCTTGGCCGAGCGCAGCAACCGGCGCAGTTCGCGCGGCAGGTCGCCGGCCAGTTCCAGCGCGTCGATCGCGCTGCGCCGGCCGCGCCGCAGCAGCGCGCGCGGCGACCAGCGGGACAGCAACACCCGCTCCACGTAAGGGCGCGCGGCGCTGGCCATGTCGAAGCCGGGGTCCAGCTGCCGGCCCAGGCCCTCCAGGGTGAGGAAGGCCTTGATCATCAGTGCCAGGTCCGGTGGCAGGCTCAGGCCATGGTCGCGCAGGATGGAGGTCACGTCGAGCAGCATCGCGCCCATGCGCAGGTCCTTCAGCGGCACCCCGCGGTACTGGTCGACGAAGGCGCCGACGTCGGCCTGCAGGCGCGATTCGTCGACCTCGCCTTCGCCCTCGCCCCAGTCCATGAGTACGTCGGCGACCGCCTCGGCCTCGCGTTCGACCAGCCCGTGCAGCAGCTGCACGATCTGGACGCGGCGCTGCTCGGACACGCGCCCGACCATGCCGAAGTCGATCACGCCGATGCGCTCGCCGGACAGGTAGAAGATGTTCCCCGGATGCGGGTCGGCGTGGAAGAAGCCGTCCTCCAGCACCATCTTCAGCACGATGCCGGCGCCGGCCTGGGCCAGGCGCGCGCGGTCCATGCCGGCCGCGTCCACCGCGGCCAGGTCCGGGCCGGGGATGCCGTGCAGGCATTCCTGCACGTTGAGCCGCTCGCTGGTCCACTGCCAGTACACGCGCGGGACTACGATCTCGTCGTGGCCTTCGAAGTTGGCGGCGATGCGTTCGGCGTTGCGGCATTCGGCGGCGAAGTCCAGCTCGCGACGCAGCGACTGCGCGAACTGCCGCACCACCTCACGCGGACGGTAGCGGCGCAGGTCCGGCGCCTGCGCCTCGACGATCTCGGCCAGCCGCGCCAGCAGGCGCAGGTCGGCCTCGATGACGTCGCGGATGCCCGGGCGGCGGATCTTCAGCACCACCGCGCTGCCGTCGGCCAGCCAGGCGCGGTGCGCCTGCGCCAGCGAGGCGGCGGCCAGCGGGGTTTCGTCCAGCTGCGCGAACACGGTTTCCGGTTCGGCGCCCAGGTCCTCGACCAATTGCGGCCGCACCTGCGCGAACGGCAGCGCCGGGACCGCGTTCTGCAGCTTGCCCAGCTCGGCGATCCATTCCGGGCCGAACAGGTCCACGCGGGTGGCCAGCACCTGGCCGAGCTTGACGAAGGTCGGGCCCAGGTCCTCCAGCGCGCGGCGCACGCGCTCGGGCGGGGCCATGTGCGCCATCGCCTGCGGGTCGTGCCAGTGCAGCAGGCGCCCGGTGCGCTCCAGCGCGCCGGCCAGGCCGATGCGGCGGACCATGTCGCCGAAGCCGTAGCCGACCAGCACCGAAGCGATCTGCTGCAGCCGGCCCAGGTCGCGGACGGTGCCCAGGGTCTCCCACATCAGGCCGTCTCCTTCGCGCTCCGGGGACGGGGGGCGTTCACGCGAGCAGGCCGTCGATGCCCTGCAGCGCCTGGCCCACGGTCTGCCGGCGCACCGCCTCGCGGTCGCCATCGAAGTGGAACGCCTGCGCGCGCGCGTAGCCGCCGCGCCGCTTCCAGGCGATCCAGACCGTGCCCACCGGCTTGTCCGCACTGCCGCCTCCGGGCCCCGCGATGCCGGTCACCGCCACCGCCACGCTGGCGCCGGAATGGACCAGCGCGCCGGACACCATCTCGATCGCCGTCTCGCGGCTGACCGCGCCGTGCTCCTCCAGCGTCTGCGGGCGCACGCCGAGCAGCGCCTGCTTGGCCTCGTAGCTGTAGACGACCAGGCCGCAGTCGAACCAGTCCGAGGAGCCGGCGATGTCGGTCAGGCACTTGGCGATCCAGCCGCCGGTGCAACTCTCGGCGGTGACCAGGTGCTCGTGTGCGGCACGCAGGCGCTCGCCCAGTGCCTGGGCCTGCCCGCGCAACTGCGGGTCGGAAGGGATCTGTGTCATGGGAAGGACGCGTGGGGGCCGTGCCCGTTGTAGCCCAAACGCCGCCGCCTGTCTGCCCGCGGCGGGATCCTGGCCACCTGCCGCACCACCCGAGTTGCGACGCGGGCACGGATGGATGCATCCACTGATGTCATGGAGCCGGACCTGGCCGGCTGCTTCTCCGCGTGGCGGAAAAGCGCAGCGGTGCAAGCCCCGCTCTACGGATGCGGGTCGCAGCCGCCGCCCCGGCAGTGTTCCTCGCCCCCGGTCTCCATCTGCAGGGTCACGTGCGCGATGCGGTGGCGCTGCTCCAGCATCCGCGCCAGGTCGCGGCGGACGCTGGCGGCGTCCGCGTCCGCCGCCACGACCACGTGCGCGGTCATCGCCGGGGTGCGCGAGGCCAATGCCCACACGTGCAGGTCATGGATCCCGGCCACGTGCGGCTGCGACTGCAGGTCCGCGCGCAACGCGGCCAGGTCCACGCCCAGCGGCACGCCTTCCATCAGCACATTCAGCGCCTCGCGCACCAGCACCCAGGTCCGCGGCAGCACCCACAGGCCGATCAGCACCGCCAGCAGCGGATCGATCCACAGCCAGCCGGTGAACCGGATCGCGATCGCCGCCGCGATCACCGCCAGCGAACCGAGCATGTCGCTCCACACCTCCAGGTAGGCGCCCTTGAGGTTCAGGCTCTGGCCGGCACCGGCGTGCAGCAGGCGCATCGCCGCCAGGTTGCAGGCCAGGCCAACCAACGCCACCGCCAGCATCCCCAGGCTGGCTACAGGCAACGGCGTCAGGAAGCGCTGCCACGCCTCCCACAGGATGTAGCCGGCCAGCACGAACAGCAGCATGCCGTTGGCCAGCGCTCCGATCGCCTCGAAACGCGCGTAGCCATAGGTGCGCCGCGCGTCCGGTGGCCGCCGCGACAGCCGCACCGCGACCAGCGCGATGGCCAGGGCCAGGGTGTCGGTGGCCATGTGCGCCGCGTCGGACAGCAGCGCCAGGCTGTTGGTCAGCCAGGCGCCAACCACTTCGGCCAACAGGACCGTCGCGGTCAGGCCCAGCGCCCACCACAGCGGCTTCTCGAAGCGGATCTCCGCCGGCACGTGGCTGTGTCCGCCGGGGCCATGCTGGTGGCCCGCGTGGCTGTGGCCCGCAGCGGGGCCGTGATCGTGCGGGTGGTCATGGTCATGCCCGTCGCCGTGGGCATGACCATGGTCCGCATCGTGGTGGTGATCGCGGTGGTCCTGTTCCATGCCCGCATGATCCGGCCCGGGCTGCGGCGGAGACTATTACAATCGGCAGCCCAGCCCTGCCACCGCACCAATGGCCAAGCCCGCCGAGTCGCACGAACACACGCCGCTCATGAAGCAGTTCTTCGCGGCCAAGTCCGACTACCCGGACCTGCTGCTGTTCTTCCGCATGGGCGATTTCTACGAGCTGTTCTACGACGACGCACGCAAGGCCGCGCGGCTGCTGGACATCACCCTGACCCAGCGCGGCAGTTCCGGTGGCGCGCCGATCCCGATGGCCGGCGTGCCGGTGCACGCCTACGAAGGTTACCTGGCGCGGCTGGTCGCGCTGGGGGAATCGGTGGCCATCTGCGAGCAGATCGGCGACCCGGCGCTGGCCAAGGGCCTGGTCGAACGCAAGGTGGTGCGCATCGTCACCCCCGGCACGGTGACCGACGAAGCGCTGCTGGACGAACGCCGCGACACCCTGCTGATGGCGGTGGCCCGCGGGCGTAGCGGCTACGGGCTGGCCTGGGCCGACCTGGCCGGCGGCCGCTTCCTGGTCAACCAGGTCGACAGCGAGGATGCGCTGCAGGCCGAGCTGGCACGCCTGGAGCCGGCCGAACTGCTGGTGCCCGACGAGGAAGGCTGGCCGGCACTGTCGTTCTCCGGCGCCAGCCGCCGCCGCGCACCCTGGCTGTTCGATCCGGACAGCGGCCGCCGCCAGCTGCTGCGCTTTTTCCATCTGCACGACCTCAGCGGTTTCGGCATCGAGGACCAGCCGCTGGCCATCGCCGCCGCCGGCGCACTGCTCGGCTACGTCGAGGAAACCCAGAAGCAGCAGCTGCCGCACCTGACCTCGATCGCGGTGGAGACCGCCGACGGGGCGATCGCCATGAACGCGGCCACCCGCCGCCACCTGGAGCTGGACACGCGGGTCGACGGCGACACCCGCCATACCCTGCTCGGCGTGCTCGATTCCACGGTCACGCCGATGGGCGGGCGCCTGCTGCGGCGCTGGCTGCACCGGCCGCTGCGCGACCGCCGCGTGCTCGGCGAACGCCACCACGCGGTGGCCACGCTGATCGAGCGTGGCGCCGAGGCGGACCTGCGCGAATCGTTCCGCGGGCTGGGCGACATCGAACGCATCCTCACCCGCGTGGCCCTGCGCTCGGCGCGGCCGCGCGACCTGTCGACCCTGCGCGACGGCCTGGCGATGCTGCCGGCGCTGCGCGCGGCGCTGGCGCCGCTGGATTCGCCGCGGCTGCAGGCGCTGGCCGCGGAGATGGGCCAGCACGACGAAGCCGCGTACCTGCTCGCCTCCGCGGTCGCGCCGCAGCCGCCGCTGAAGCTCGTCGACGGCGGCGTGATCGCCGAAGGCCACGACGCCGAGCTGGACGAACTGCGCCGGCTGTCCACCCATGCCGACCAGTTCCTGGTCGACCTGGAAGCGCGCGAACGCGAGAGCAGCGGCATCCCCTCGCTCAAGGTCGGCTACAACCGCGTGCATGGCTACTACATCGAGATCAGCAAGGGCCAGGCCGCGCGCGCGCCGGTGCACTACACCCGGCGCCAGACCCTGACCGGCGCCGAGCGCTACATCACCGAGGAACTGAAGGCGTTCGAGGACAAGGTGCTGTCGGCGCGCGAACGGGCGCTGGCCCGCGAGAAGTTCCTCTACGAGGCGCTGCTGGACGCGCTCAACGCGGCGCTCGAACCGCTGAAGCGCTGCGCCGCGGCGCTGAGCGAGCTGGACGTGCTGGCCGGCTTCGCCGAACGCGCGCAGGCGCTGGACTGGTCGCGACCGGAACTGGTCGATGCACCTTGCCTGCGGATCGAGCGCGGCCGCCATCCGGTGGTCGAGGCCGTGCGCCAGGAGCCGTTCGAACCCAACGACCTGGACCTGCACGCCGATGGCGACGGCCCGCACCTGGAGGATCGAGCCCGCCGCATGCTGGTGATCACCGGCCCGAACATGGGCGGCAAGAGCACCTACATGCGCCAGAACGCGCTGATCGTGCTGCTGGCCCACATCGGCAGCTTCGTCCCGGCCAGCCGCGCGCGGATCGGTCCGATCGACCGCATCCTCACCCGCATCGGCGCAGGCGACGACCTGGCCCGCGGCCAGTCCACCTTCATGGTCGAAATGGCCGAGACCAGCTACATCCTCCACCACGCCACCGCGCAGTCGCTGGTGCTGATGGACGAGATCGGCCGCGGCACCTCGACCTACGACGGCCTGGCCCTGGCCGACGCGGTCGCCCGCCACCTGGCCACGGCCAACCGCTGCTGGACCCTGTTCGCCACCCACTACTTCGAGCTGACCGCGCTGGCCAACGAAGCCGGCGACCGCGGCATCGCCAACGTGCACCTGGACGCGGTGGAACATCGCGACAAGGACGGCAGCGAAACGCTGGTATTCATGCATGCGGTCAAGGACGGCGCCGCCGACCGCAGCTTCGGCCTGCAGGTGGCGGCGCTGGCCGGCCTGCCGAAGGCGACGCTGCAGCAGGCGCGCCGCCGGCTGGCCGAACTCGAACAGCGCGGCCGCGAAAGCCATGCGTCCGAGATGGCGCCGCAGGCGCTGGACGCGCCGCAGCAGTTCGGCCTGTTCGCCGCGGCTTCCTCGGCGGCGCAGGATGCGCTGGCCGCGCTGGATCCGGACGAGCTGACACCGAAGCAGGCGCTGGAAGCGCTGTACCGGCTGAAGTCGCTGCTGTAGGCACCAGCATTGAACCGGCGCTCCGATCGGGCGCGGGCGCCACGCCCATCGAGAGGCCGGCTTCAGCCGGATTCTCCATAGCCCGTGCCGGCCGCTCTGGCCCACGGCCGCGGCTGCGCCGGGATGATCGTCGCCGGTCGAAGCCCGCCGCAGGAAGCAGGCAAAGTGCCACGCCACAACTGTCGGCCCGCAGCGACCGTAGCCCGCGCCGCGCGCCACCAGCGTGACCGCCTGTCGCGGGACGCGGCCATCGCGATTGGCCGGCTCAATCGCGCAACCCAATATTCGATAGTTTTACTGTATCAAGCCTGTTGGATCATTCGATTTAACACCTGACTACACACGGTCTTAAGGTGGACCCGTTATCCAGTGAATGGCTGGCCCCAGGGCCTGATCCGCTGCGCAACCCACCCAGAGGTGAGGAAACCCATGTCCGACCAGAACAAATGCCCCGTCAACCATGCCGTCGCCGGGGGCGGCACCACCAATCGTGACTGGTGGCCCGACCAGCTGCGCCTGGACCTGCTGAACCAGCATTCGGACCGCTCCAATCCGCTGGATGCGGGCTTCGACTACGCCGAGGAATTCAAGAAGCTCGACTACCACGAACTGAAGAAGGACCTGCGCGCGCTGATGACCGACTCGCAGGACTGGTGGCCGGCCGACTTCGGCCACTACGGCGGCCTGTTCATCCGCATGGCCTGGCACAGCGCCGGCACCTACCGCATCGGCGACGGCCGCGGCGGCGGCGGCCGCGGCCAGCAGCGCTTCGCCCCGCTCAACAGCTGGCCGGACAACGTCAGCCTGGACAAGGCCCGCCGCCTGCTGTGGCCGATCAAGCGCAAGTACGGCCAGAAGATCTCCTGGGCCGACCTGATGCAGCTGACCGGCAACGTCGCCCTGGAGACGATGGGCTTCCGTACCTTCGGCTTCGGCGCAGGCCGCGACGATACCTGGGAGCCGGACCTGGACGTGTACTGGGGCCGCGAGACCACCTGGCTGGGCGGCGACGTCCGCTACGCGCACGGCGATCCGGGCGTGGAGAAGGGCGGCGACCAGGCGGTGCTGGTCACCGACGACACCGCCGACGGCGACGTGCATTCGCGCAACCTGGAGAACCCGCTGGCCGCGGTACAGATGGGCCTGATCTACGTGAACCCGGAAGGCCCCGACGGAAATCCCGACCCCCTGCTGGCGGCCAAGGACATCCGCGACACGTTCGGCCGCATGGCGATGAACGACGAGGAGACCGTGGCCCTGATCGCCGGCGGCCACAGCTTCGGCAAGACCCATGGCGCCGGCCCGGCCGACAACGTCGGCGCCGATCCCGAAGCGGCCGACCTGGAACTGCAGGGCCTGGGCTGGCACAACCGGTTCGGCCAAGGCAAGGGCGGCGACACCATCACCTCCGGCCTGGAAGTGACCTGGACCCAGACCCCGACGCTGTGGAGCAACAAGTTCTTCGAGAACCTGTTCGGCTTCGAATGGGAGCTGGAGAAGTCGCCGGCCGGCGCGCACCAGTGGGTGGCCAAGGGCGCGGCCGAGGACATCCCCCACGCCCACGACCCCTCGAAGAAGCAGCGTCCGCGCATGCTGACCACCGACCTGTCGCTGCGCCTGGACCCGATCTACGGCCCGATCTCCAAGCGCTTCCTGGAGAACCCGCAGGCCTTCGCCGACGCCTTCGCCCGCGCCTGGTTCAAGCTGACCCATCGCGACATGGGCCCGCGCGTGCGCTACCTCGGCCCGGAAGTTCCGAAGGAAGAGCTGATCTGGCAGGACCCGGTGCCCGCCGTCGACCACCCGCTGGTCGATGCGGCCGACGTCGACGCGCTGAAGAAGAAGATCGCCGACTCCGGCCTGTCGGTGGCCGAACTGGTCTCCACCGCCTGGGCCTCGGCCTCGACCTTCCGCGGCGGCGACAAGCGCGGCGGCGCCAACGGCGCGCGCATCCGCCTGGCTCCGCAGAAGGACTGGGAAGTGAACCAGCCCGAGCAGCTGGCCAAGGTGCTCAAGGCGCTGCAGCGCATCCAGATGGAGTTCAACCTGGACGCGGCCGGCGGCAGGAAGATCTCGCTGGCCGACCTGATCGTGCTGGCCGGCGGCGTGGGCGTGGAGCAGGCGGCCAAGGCCGCGGGCTTCGCCATCAGCGTGCCGTTCTCGCCGGGCCGCACCGACGCGCGCCAGGACCAGACCGACGTGGAATCGTTCGCGGTGCTGGAACCGTTCGCCGACGGCTTCCGCAACTACCTCAAGGGCCGTTCGGCGGTGCCGGCCGAACACCTGCTGGTCGACAGGGCGCAGCTGCTGACCCTGACCACGCCGGAGATGACTGCGCTGGTCGGCGGGCTGCGCGTGCTGGGCGCCAATGCCGGCGGTTCGCGGCACGGCGTGCTCACCGACCGGCCCGGCGTGCTGAGCAACGACTTCTTCGTCAACCTGCTGGACATGGGCACGGAGTGGACGGCGACCGGCCACAACAGCTACGAGGGCCGCGACCGGGCGAGCGGCCAGGCGAAGTGGAACGGGACGCGCGTGGACCTGGTGTTCGGCTCCAACTCGGTGCTGCGCGCACTGGCCGAGGTCTACGCCAGCGACGACGGCCAGGAGAAGTTCGTCAAGGATTTCGCCGCCGCCTGGCACAAGGTGATGGAGCTGGACCGCTTCGACCTGAAGTGACCGGACTGCGGTGATCCACCGGGCGGCCCGGCGCACCACGCCGGGCTGCCTGTTTTCCGGTTCTTGTCCCAAGTGCGGAAAGCGCCGCGCCCGCAAGGCGACTGGGGCGACGGGCGCGGTGGTTCCGGAAGCACGACGCAGGGATTCCACCCTTCGCCTTCGAACATCCGCCGCTCCTTTCCGGACAGGCGTATCGTGGCCTTCCCGCCCTGGAAAGGAGACCGCCATGAACCAGCCCCTGCTCACCCAGGAACTGTTCGCACAGCTGCAAGGCGTCCCTTTGCAGCAGCTGTCGAGCCAGTTGGGCACCGACCCTGCGCAGACCGGCGACGCCGTCGCCGCGGCATTGCCGCTGCTGCTCGGTGCGCTGGGACGCAACACGGCGCAACCGCAGGGCGCCGACGCGCTGTTCGGCGCGCTGCAGCGCGACCATGCCGGCGGCCTGGACATCGGCAGCGTGCTCGGCGCGGTGCTGGGCGGCGGCGCCTCGCGCCAGACCGATGGCGCAGCCATCCTCGGCCACGTGCTCGGCGGCGGCCAGGCGCGTGTGGCGCAGGGACTGGGCCAGGCCACCGGTCTGGGCGGCGGCCAGGCGATGCAGCTGCTGGCCATGCTCGCCCCGATCGTGATGTCGTTCCTGGCCAACCGCAGCGCCCGGCAGGGACTCGACGCCGGCAGCCTGGGGCAGCTGCTCGGCCAGGAGCACGGCCAGGTCCGGCAACAGGCTGGCGGCGGCGTGCTCGATGCGCTGCTGGACCAGGACGGCGACGGCGACCTGGACGCCAGCGACCTGCTCAACCTGGGCATGGGGCTGTTCGGCGGACGCCGCTGAACCGGCGTCCCGGCCGGCTATGTCGGCCAGGAGCCCTTGGACAACCGGGTTCCGATCGTCACTCCCGCGCAGGCGGGGACGACGATCCTTGTGCGGATCTTCCCTACAACGAATCGATATCGCCCAGCGCCTGGATCAGGCGCCGTGCGCGCTTGTCCGGCTTGTGCTCCGGCGGCCGGTAGCCGTCGCGCATCGCCGCGCGCTGCAGGCGCTGCTGCTCGCGGCGCGCCTTCGATGCCCCGGTCTCCTCGTACAGCGTCCGGGCGATGGCGGCCGGGCCACGGGTATCGCTCAGGCCGCGCACCACCACGTCGAAAGTCTCCTCGCCGCGCGCCACCTGCAGCGGGTCGCCCACGCGCAGCGCGCGCGACGGCTTGGCACGCTGGCCGGCCACGTCGACCTTGCCGGTCTCCACCGCCTGCCTGGCCAGACTGCGGGTCCTGAAGAAGCGCGCCGCCCACAGCCACACATCCAGCCGGACCGGCGCCGATGGCGTGGATTCATTCATCGTGCTTGCCGCTGAAATCCGGCTCGATCATGTCGCGCTGCCCCGACGACCATTCCAGGCTGTCACCCGGGTGGCAGCGCTGGTGGTCCAGGCTGGCCACCTGCCCCTGCGGTGCACGGTCGGCGGCGGAAGACAACTGGCACTCCGGCCGGTCGGCCGGGCGCACGAAGGCGGCATCCTCGCGCGTGCTGCTGGCGCAGCCGGCAAGAACGCATACGACGATTGCCGCCGTGATGGCGGTCATCGCCGTCCTGCTCGGGATCGGGCGCATCCGGGTCACTCCATGCTCCTGTGGTTGTCGCACCGCGGCGGCGGCGGCGGGACCCTCGCAGCGGCGGACACGCAATGCCTTGCGATCGCGGCCATGCATGCCGGCAGGCGTCGCGGGATCCAGGGCCTGCGCCGCCGTGCTCCGTCCGCCGGTACGGTGTTAGTGTGCCGCTGCCACGACAACGATGCCAACATGAGCCCACGCGCCAGCCGCGACCTGACCACCGGCCCGATCGGCCGCAACCTGCTGCTGTTCGCCCTGCCGATCCTCGGCGGCAACATCGCGCAGTCGCTCAACGGCTCGGTCAACGCGGTATGGATCGGCCGCTACCTCGGCGAGGACGCGCTCACCGCGGCGGCCAACGCCAACAACATCATGTTCTTCCTCATCGGTTCGGTGTTCGGCATCGGCATGGCCGCCACCATCCTGATCGGCCAGGCCACCGGCGCACACGACACCGCGCAGGCGCGACGGGTGATGGGCAGCAGCGCGACCTTCTTCATCGGCCTGTCGGTGGCCATCGCCGTGGCCGGCTGGTTTCTCGCGCCGCACCTGCTGGGCTGGATGGACACGCCGGCGGCCTCGCTGCCGCTGGCCGAGGCCTACCTGAAAGTGATCTTCCTGGCGATGCCGGCGCTGTACGCCTTCGCCTTCCTCTCGGCGGCGCTGCGCGGCGCCGGCGACGCGCGCACGCCGTTCCGCTTCCTGTTGCTGGCGGTGGCCATGGACATCGCCTTCAATCCGCTGCTGATCTTCGGCATCGGCCCGTTCCCGCGGCTGGGCATCGCCGGTTCGGCCTGGTCCACGCTGGTGTCGCAGGGCCTGGCACTGGCCGCGCTGCTGCTGTACCTGCGCCGCAAACACCATGTGCTGTGGCTGGGCCGCCGCGACGCGGCGCTGCTGGTGCCGGACCTGCCGATCGTCCGCGCGCTGGTGCTCAAGGGCGTGCCGATGGGCCTGCAGATGGTGCTCATCTCGCTGGCGATGATCGCGATGATGACCATGGTCAACGGCTTCGGCACCGCGACCACGGCCGGCTACGGGGCGGCGCTGCAACTGTGGACCTACGTGCAGATGCCGGCGATGGCCATCGGCGCGGCGTGCTCGTCGATCGCCGCGCAGAACGTGGGCGCGCGGCGCTGGGACCGGGTCGAGTCCACCGCCTGGACCGGCGTGGCCTGCAACTTCCTGCTCACCGGCGCGCTGATCGTGCCGCTGATCCTGCTCGACCGCTGGACCCTGGCGCTGTTCCTGCCCGCCGGCAGCGACTCGCTGGAGGTCGCCCGCCACCTCAACCACATCGCGGTGTGGTCGTTCCTGTTCTTCGGCGTGACCTTCGTGCTGTCCGGCGTGATCCGCTCCACCGGCGCGGTGATCCCGCCGCTGCTGATCCTGGCGTTCTCGCTGTGGGGCATCCGCGTGCCGTTCGCCGAACTGCTGCAGCCGCGGCTGGGCGCCGACGCGATCTGGTGGAGTTTCCCGGTCAGCGCCACCTGCGCGATGCTGATGTCGCTGGCCTATTACCGCTGGGGCGGCTGGCGCAAGGCGCACATGCTCGCGCCCGACGCGCCACACCCGGTGAAGCAGGTGGCGGTGCCGGCGGAAGTGCCGGCCGCACCGCCGGCGCCGGTGGCCGATGCGGCGGAAGACATGGACATGGACGGGAGCGACGCCGGAGTCGACCGGTCGCGCTGATTGCAACATCGTTCCGGCGCAGGCGGGGAGCCAGTGGGTTTCCGCCCTGCGCAACCGGAACACCCCAGGTCGCTGCGTCCCCGCTTGCCGCAGGGACGACGGCGAAGTACCTGTCACCATCGTTGCCAGCCTCGCCGTGGGTGCGGGAATGACGGCAAGTGGCGCCACCGTCACCACCCCTTCCGCGAAGTTCACGGCCCCCGGAACGCGAACGGCCGCCCGAGGGCGGCCGTTGCGGGTGCAGCAGGGAAGCGGCGATCAGCCGGCGATCTTCTCGGCCTTGGCTTCCGCCTTGGCCTTGGCCACCGCGGCCAGGTCTTCCTTGATGCGGGCGGCCTTGCCTTCCAGGCCACGCAGGTAGTACAGCTTGCCGGCGCGGACCTTGCCGCGGCGCTTCACGTCGACCGAATCGATGGTGGCGCTGTGGGTCTGGAACACGCGCTCGACGCCGTAGCCGTGCGAGATCTTGCGCACCGTGAACGAGGAGTTCAGGCCGGCGTTCTTGATGCCGATGACCACGCCTTCGTAGGCCTGCACGCGCTCGCGGTTGCCTTCCTTGACCTTGACGTTCACCACGACGGTGTCGCCCTGGCTGAACTTGGGCAGTTCGCGGGTGATCTGGGCGGATTCGAATTCCGCGACGATGGATTTGTTCAGCTTGCTCATGGTGACCGACTCTTGTGTTCGGGTGGGCGTGTCGATGCCGACAACTTCGGGCCGATGCGGTCGCCGGATTGCGCCGCACGTGATTGTTATGGGGTCCAGTCCGGGCGAGACCGCCCGCAGGAACCCGGCATTGTAGCCGCTTTGCCGGGGGCATGGCTACTGCACCCAGGGACCGTTTTGCAGGAGCCGGTCTTGCCGGCGACCTGCCGCGTCGGTGCAGGCGACTCCCCCGCTTTCCCGACGCCCGTGTCGCCGGCAAGACCGGCTCCTACAGGGGCATGTGCCCGCCCTGCTCACGGCGCCATTCGTCCAGCAGATCCTGGTCGGCCTTCGACAGGACCCGCCCGGCCAGCAGGTCGGGGCGCCGCTGCCAGGTCCGGGCCAGCGCCTGCTGCCGGCGCCAGCGGGCGATGGCGGCGTGGTTGCCCGAACGCAGCACGTCCGGGACGGTGCCGTAGGCGTGCTCGACCGGATGACTGAAGTGCGGGCAATCCAGCAGGCCGTCCTCGAAGCTGTCCTGGCTGGCCGAGTCGGCATCGTTCAGCGCGCCCTCCTGCAAGCGGGCCACCGCATCCACGACCGCCGCCGCGGCCAGTTCGCCGCCGGACAGGACGTAGTCGCCGATCGAGATCTCCTCGTCGACCTCAGCCTGGAGCAGGCGCTCATCCACGCCCTCGTAGCGGCCGCACAGCAGCGCCAGGCGCGGCAGCGCGGCCAGTTCGCGGACCCGGGCCTGGTCCAGCGGCCGCCCCTGCGGACTGAGGTAGACCACGTGCGGCCGGACCGGGTCGACGGCGCGCAGCGCCTGCAGGCAGCGGCGCAGCGGCTCGACCAGCATGACCATGCCGGGGCCGCCGCCGAAGGTGCGGTCGTCGACCTTGCGGTAGTTGCCTTCGGCGTAATCACGCGGGTTCCAGCCGTGCAGCCCGAGCAGCCCACGCTCGCGGGCGCGACCGGTCACGCCGAAGCCTGCGCACTGGTCGACGAACTCGGGGAACAGGCTGACGATGTCGATGCGCATGATGGGCCGCAGGCTAATGACGATGGACGCGCGAGTCGCGCCGGAATCGGCTCAGAACTCCGGATCCCAGTCGACCGTGATCGTGCCGGCGTCGAAATCGACCGCCTTGACGTAGTCGGGCTGCACGAACGGCAGCATCCGCTCGCGTTCGCCGCGCACCACCATCACGTCGTTGGCGCCGGTGGACAGCAGGTGCGAGACCTCGCCCAGCGCCACGCCCTCGACGGTGACCACGCGCAGCCCTTCCAGGTCGACCCAGTAGTACTCGCCCGGCGCCGGCGGCGGCAGGACCTCGCGCGGGACCAGGATCTCGGTGCCGCGCAGCGCTTCGGCCGCGTCGCGGTCGTCGCAGCCGGGCAGCGTGGCCACGATGTGCTTGCCGGTGTCGCGCCCGCGCGCGCCCGAAAGCTCGCGCTCGGCGCCGTTGGCCGAGCGCAGGATCCACGGCTGGTAGCGGAAGATCTGCGCGCGCGGCTCGGTCCAGGACTCGAGCCTGACATCGCCGCGCACGCCGAAGGCGCCCGACACCCGGCCCAGCAGAATCAGTTTCCGTGGGAGGGCGGGACGCGCTGCGTCTTCGTTCATCGGGCCGGCCTTGCGGGCCTGGCCGCCGGATCTACGGCGGCCGGCCAGGGGGACCAGGCGGCGATCAGGCCGCGGCCTGGGCCTTGGTCGCTTCCTTGTACAGGCTGCGGACCTTTTCGGTCAGCTGGGCGCCGTGGCCGACCCAGTGGTCGACGCGGGCGATGTCCAGCACGATGCGCTGGTCGTTGCCGGCGGCGACCGGGTTGTAGTAACCGACGCGCTCGATGTTGCGGCCGTCGCGGGCGCTGCGCGAGTCGGTGACGATGATGTGGTAGAACGGGCGCTTCTTGGCGCCGCCGCGGGTGAGACGGATCTTGACCATGGTGCTTTCTCGGTATTGCCCAGTCGCCAGGATGGCGAGGTAAGCCGGCGATTTTAGCCCATCCGGGGGCCGGGTGAAACCCGCCTCTCCCAAGGCCCGGCCCAGGGCGCTCGTGGCCGGCCTCACAGCCACTTCCTCCGAAAGACCGGCGGGCATGACCAAAGTCACGCCTGCGATGCGAACGGTTCTCGTATGATCGCGGGACACCCGTTCCAGACCTTTGCCTTGCCGCGCCCCACCGGGCCCGCGGCGCCTCGGCGCGGGTCCCGATGCCCCCGACGCCGGTCCGGCGACGCCCCCCACCCGTCCGTACCCGATGACCCGACTGCCCCGCTTCGCCAAACCCCTCGTCCTGCTGGCCCTGTGCCTGGCCCTCCTGTTCGCCTGGCGCGCGTGCCGCGGCGGCGGTGAAGTCGAAGGCGAAGCCGGCGGCGACAATCCCTGGGACCGTCCGACGCCGGTCCGCGTGGCCACCGCCGGACGCGGGCCGCTGGAGATCGAGCTCAAGGCACTGGGCACGGTGACCCCGCTGCGCACGGTGACGGTGCGCTCGCGGGTGGAGGGCGAACTGCAACGGGTGGCCTTCGACGAGGGCCAGCACGTGCATGCCGGCCAGCTGCTGGCGGAGATCGACCCGGCCCCGTTCAAGGTCCAGCTGGCCCAGGCCACCGGCCAGCAGAAGCAGAACCTGGCCGAACTGGAGAACACCCGCGCCCAGTTGCAGCGCTACCGCGACCTGGCCGGCAGCAACTACGTGTCCGCCCAGGACGTGGCCGACCTGCAGGCGCAGGTGCACCAGTTCGAGGGCCGCCGCGAGAGCGACCAGGCGGCGGTGGACGAAGCGAAACTGCAGCTGGACTACACCCGCATCGCGGCGCCGATCGAAGGACGCGTCGGCCTGCGCAGCGTCGACGTCGGCAACCTGGTGCGCGGCGGCGACGAGACCGGCATCGCCACCATCACCCAGACCCGCCCGATCAGCGTGGTGTTCGCGGTGCCGGAAACCGCGCTGGCCTCGGTCCACCAGGCCATGCGCCGCGGCGATGCGCCGCTGGCCGTGCAGGCCTGGGACCGCGACGAGCGGCAGCCGCTGGCGAACGGCGCCCTGTCCAGCCTGGACAACCAGATCGACACCCGCACCGGCACGCTGCGGCTGCGCGCGCTGTTCGACAACGACGACGAATCCCTGTTCCCGAACCAGTCGGTCAACATCCGCCTGCGCCTGGGCAGCGACGAAGCGATCCTCATCCCGGACGCGTCGGTGCAGTTCGGCAACAAGGGCACCTATGTCTATGTGGTGAACGACGACGGCACCGCCGCCGTGCGCCCGGTGAAGCTGGGCGCCGGCCACGAAGGCCAGGTGGCCGTGCTGGACGGCCTGCAGGCCGGCGAACGCGTGGTGCTGGAAGGCCTGGACCGCCTGCACGACGGCGGCAAGGTGGAGGTGGTCGCCGGCGACGAAGGCGCCACCCCGGCGGCGGCACGCCAGCAGGGGGCATCCGGCGCGGCGCCCGGCCGATGAACCTGTCGCGTCCGTTCATCCTGCGCCCGGTAGCGACCTCGCTGCTGATGCTGGCGCTGCTGCTGTCGGGCGTGTTCGCCTACCGCCTGCTGCCGGTGTCGGCGCTGCCGCAGGTCGACTACCCGATCATCCAGGTGCTGACCCTGTACCCGGGCGCCAGCCCCTCGGTCACCACCAGCGCGGTCACCGCGCCGCTGGAGCGCCGGCTGGGCCAGATCCCCGGCCTGAACCAGATGTCCTCGACCAGTTCCGGCGGGGCCTCGGTGATCACCCTGCAGTTCGCGCTTGAAGTGGACCTGGGCGTGGCCGAACAGGAAGTGCAGGCCGCGATCAACGCCGCCGGCAGCTTCCTGCCCGACGACCTGCCGATGCCGCCGGTGTACCGCAAGGTCAACCCGGCCGACACGCCGGTGGTCACGCTGGCGGTGACCTCGGCGGCGATGCCGCTGCCGCAGGTCTACGACCTGGTCGACACGCGCATGGCCCAGCGCCTGTCGCAGCTGCCGGGCGTGGGCCTGGTCAGCCTCGCCGGCGGGCAGCGGCCGGCGGTGCGGATCGAGGCCAACCCGGCGGCGCTGGCCGCCGCCGGCCTGGGCATGGACGACATCCGCGCCGCGATCGGCAAGGCCAACGTCAACCTGCCCAAGGGCAGCTTCGACGGCCCCACCCGCGCGACCATGCTCGACGCCAACGACCAGATGCGCTCGGCCGACGAATACCGGCAGCTGGTCCTGGCCTGGAACGACGGCGCGCCGCTGCGCCTGGGCGACGTGGCCACGGTCGAGGACGGCGCGGAGAACCGCCACCTGGCCGCGTGGTCGGGCCGGGTGCCGGCGATCCTGGTCAACATCCAGCGCCAGCCCGGGGCCAACGTGATCGAGGTGGTCGACGCGATCGACGCGCTGCTGCCGCAGCTGCGCGCGGCGATGCCGGCCTCGGTCGAGGTGACCGTGCTCAGCGACCGCACCGAGTCGATCCGCGCCTCGATCGAGGGCGTGCAGCACGAGCTGCTGCTGGCGATCGGGCTGGTGGTGCTGGTGACCTTCGTGTTCCTGCGCACGATCCCGGCCACGATCATCCCGTCCATCGCCGTGCCGCTGTCGCTGGTGGCCACGTTCGGGGTGATGCTGTTGAGTGGGTTCTCGCTCAACAACCTGACCCTGATGGCGTTGACCATCGCGACCGGCTTCGTGGTCGACGACGCGATCGTGATGCTGGAGAACATCGCCCGCCACCTGGAGGAAGGCGAGACCCCGCTGCAGGCCGCGCTCAAGGGCGCGCGCCAGATCGGCTTCACCCTGGTCTCGCTGACCCTGTCGCTGATCGCGGTGCTGATCCCGCTGCTGTTCATGGGCGACGTGGTCGGCAAGCTGTTCCACGAGTTCGCGATCACCCTGGCGGTGGCCATCGCCATCTCGCTGGTGGTCTCGCTGACCCTCACGCCGATGCTGTGCGCGCGCTTCCTCAAGGCCGGGCACGGCCACGCCGGGAATGGCGACGACGGCGGCAAGCGCGGCGACATCTTCGACCGCGTAATCGCCTGGTACGACCGCGGCCTGCACTGGGTGCTGGAACGGCAGCCGCTGATGCTCGGCCTGACCGTGGCCACCCTGGCGCTGACCGCGGTGCTGTACGTGCTGGTGCCCAAGGGCTTCTTCCCGGTGCAGGACGCCGGGCTGATCCAGGGCATCAGCGAGGCGCCGCAGTCGATCTCGTTCGAGGCGATGGCCCGGCGCCAGCAGGCGCTGGCCGCGGCGATCCTGGAGGACCCCGACGTGTCCACCCTGTCCTCGTTCATCGGCGTGGACGGCAGCAACGCCACGCTCAACAGCGGCCGCTTCCTGATCGAACTCAAGCCGCACGCCGAGCGCGGCGCCGGCGCGCAGCAGATCATCGACCGGCTCAAGCAGCGCGCCGCACGCATCCCCGGCATCGACCTGTACCTGCAGCCGGTGCAGGAACTGAGCATCGAGGACCGGGTCAGCCGCACCCAGTACCAGTTCGCACTGACCACGCCGGACGCCGGCGAATTGTCGGAGTGGACCGGACGCCTGCTGCAGGAACTGCGCGCCGAGCCGGCGCTGGCCGACGTGGCCAGCGACCTGCAGGACCAGGGTCTGCAGGCGTGGGTGGACATCGACCGCGACGCGGCCGCGCGCCTGGGCATTCCGGTGTCGTCGATCGCCGACGCGCTGTACGACGCGTTCGGACAGCGCCAGGTCTCGACCATCTTCACCCACGCCAACCAGTACCGGGTGGTGCTGGAGGCCGATCCGCGCTTCCAGCTCGGTCCGGAGGACATCGGCCGCATCCACGTGGCCACCGCCGACGGCGGGCAGACGCCGCTGTCGGGCATCGCCACCGTCGCCACCCGCCCGACCGCGCTGCAGGTCAGCCACCTGGGCCAGTTCCCGGCGGCGACGGTGTCGTTCAACCTCGCGCCGGGCGCGGCGCTGGGCGATGCGGTCGAGGCGATCGAACGGGCCCGCGAACGCATCGGCATGCCGGCCAGCGTCGAGCTGCGCCTGCAGGGCGCGGCGCAGGCGTTCCGCAACTCGCTGTCCAGCACGCTGTGGCTGATCCTGGCCGCGGTGCTGGTGATGTACATCGTGCTGGGCGTGCTCTACGAGAGCTTCATCCACCCCATCACCATCCTCTCCACCCTGCCCTCGGCCACCGTCGGCGCGCTGGCGGCGCTGCTGGTCACCGGCCGCGGCCTGGACCTGATCGCGGTGATCGGCATCATCCTGCTGATCGGCCTGGTCAAGAAGAACGCGATCATGATGATCGACTTCGCCCTGGAGGCCGAACGCGAACAGGGCCTGTCGCCGCGCCAGGCGATCCACCGCGCCGCGCTGCTGCGCTTCAGGCCGATCCTGATGACCACCCTGGCCGCCCTGTTCGCGGCGATCCCGATGATGTTCGCCAGCGGCTCGGGCGCCGAGCTGCGCCAGCCGCTGGGCCTGGTGATGGTCGGCGGCCTGCTGGTGAGCCAGGTGCTGACCCTGTTCACCACGCCGGTGATCTACCTGTTCTTCGACCGCTTCGTGCGCCGCGGACAGGCCGCCGTGTCCGCGCAGGGCGATGCCACGGCCGCCTGACATGCAGACGCCGGAACGCGGGACGGTCAACCTGTCGCGGGTGTTCATCGAACGCCCGGTGGCCACCGTGCTGCTGGCCGTCGCCGTGGTGCTGTGCGGCCTGCTGGCGCTGCGCCAGCTGCCGGTCGCGCCGCTGCCGCAGGTCGACTATCCGGCGATCCAGGTCAACGCCAGCCTGCCCGGCGCCAGCCCCGAATCGATGGCCGCCACCGTGGCCACGCCGCTGGAACGCGCGCTGGGCAGCATCCCCGGCATCACCCGGCTGAGCTCCAACAGCAACCAGGGCAACACCCGCATCGACCTGCAGTTCTCGCTGGACCGCGACGTGGACGAGGCCGCGCGCGAGGTGCAGGCGGCGATCAACGCCGCGCGCGCGCAACTGCCGGCGGGCATGCCCGGCATGCCGCAGTACCGCAAGATCAATCCCTCGCAGGCGCCGATCATGACCCTGGCGCTGAGCTCGGACACGTTCACGCCGGGACAGATCTTCGACGTGGCCTCCACCGTGATCGCGCAGAAGATCGCGCAGGTGCCGGGCGTGGGCCAGGTCGAGGCCGGCGGCAGTTCGCTGCCGGCGGTGCGCGTGTCGCTCAACCCGAACGCGCTCAACCAGTACGGCATCGCCCTGGACGAGGTGGCCGGCGCGATCCGCAACGCCAACGCGCTGCGCCCGCTGGGCCAGGTCGCGCGCGGCGACCGCAGCTGGCAGGTCGAGGCCAGCCTGCAGCTGCGCACGGCCGCCGAGTACCGCGACCTGATCGTCGCCTGGCGCGACGGCGTGCCCGTGCACCTGCGCGACGTGGCCCAGGTCGGCGAAGGCCCCGAGAACCGCTACGCCGCCGGCTTCCACAACGGCCGCAACGCGGTGCTGCTGATCGTCAGCCGCCAGCCCGGCGCCAACATCATCCAGACCGTGGATGCGATCCACGCGCAGATGGACACGCTGCAGGCGCTGCTGCCGGCCGGGGTGGACATGAAGGTGGTGATGGACCGCTCGCCGGTGATCCGCGCCACCCTGCGCGAGGCCGAGCTGACCCTGGTCCTGGCGGTGGCGCTGGTGGTGCTGGTGGTGCTGGCCTTCCTCGGCAGCTGGCGCGCGGCGCTGGTGCCGACCCTGGCGATCCCGGTGTCGCTGTTCGGCGCGCTGGCGATCATCTGGCTGGCCGGGTTCTCGCTCAACACGCTGTCGCTGATGGCGCTGATCGTGGCCGCGGTGCTGGTGGTGGACGACGCGATCGTGGTGCTGGAGAACATCTCCCGCCACATCGATGCCGGCCTGTCGCCCCGGGAGGCGGCGTTGCGCGGCGCCGGCGAGGTCGGCGCCACCCTGCTGTCGATGAACATCGCCCTGGCGGTGGTGTTCGTCTCGATCCTGTTCCTGGACGACTTCGTCGAGAAGCTCTTCCGCGAGTTCTCGCTGACCCTGGTCGCGGCGATGTCGGTGTCGCTGCTGGTGTCGCTGAGCCTGACCCCGGCGCTGTGCTCGCGCCTGCTGCGCCCGGCCGGCCCGGAACGGGTGGTGCCGCCGTGGGAGCGGCTGGGCGAACTGCTGTTCGGCGGCCTGCGCCGCGCCTACGTGCGCAGCCTGGACCGCACCCTGGCCCATCTGCCGGCTGCCCTGTGCGTGCTGCTGGCCACGGTCGCGTTCAATGCCTTCCTGTTCGCCAAGGTCCCCAAGGGCACCGTGCCGCAGCAGGACACCGGCCAGCTGCGCGGCTTCGCCCGCGGCGACGACGGGCTGTCGTTCCAGGTCATGCAGCCCAAGATCCAGGCCTACCGCGAGTACCTGATGGCCGACCCGGCCATCGCCGACATCGTCGGCTTCATCGGCGGCGGCACCGGGGTCAACAACGGCTTCGTCATGATGCAGATGAAGCCGCTGGCCGAACGCGGCGTGTCCAGCCGCGAGGTGATCGACCGGCTGCGCGAGAACCTGCCGAAGGTGCCCGGCGGCAACCTGTGGCTGTGGGTGGACCAGGACATCCGCATCGGCGGCGGCGACGACGACGGCAACCTGGACCTGGTGCTGCTGGCCGGCGACATCGCGCCGCTGCGCGAATGGACGCCGAAGGTGCAGCAGGCGCTGGTGGCGCTGCCGCAGCTGGTGGACGTGGATTCCAGCGGCGACGAGGGCATGCGCCAGGTGCAGCTGCAGGTGGACCGCGAGGCCGCCGCGCGGCTGGGCGTGGACATGCGCATGCTCGCCACCGTGCTCAACAACTCCTTCAGCCAGCGCCAGGTCGCCACCCTGTACGACAGCCTCAACCAGTACCGGGTGGTGATGGAGCTGGACCCGCGCTACACCCAGTCGCCGGAGACGCTGGAGCAGGTCTACGCGATCGATGGCGAGGGCCGGCGCGTACCCCTGTCGGCGTTCGCGCGCTGGGACTACGGGATGGCGCCGGACCGCATCCAGCACCGCGAACAGTTCGTGGCCACCCGGATCAGCTTCGCGCTGGCGCCCGGAGTGACCCTGGGCGAGGCCACCGCCGCGATCGACACGGCGATGGCCGAGATCATGCTGCCGACGCAGGTGCGGGCCAAGCTGGGCGACGAGGCCGGCAGCCTGCAGGAACTGCGCGACCGCCAGCCGTGGCTGGTGCTGGGCGCGGTGCTGGCGGTGTACCTGGTGCTGGGCGTGCTGTACGAGAGCTACGTGCAGCCGCTGGCGATCCTGTCGATCCTGCCCTCGGCCGGCATCGGCGCGCTGCTGGCGCTGCTGCTGTTCGACGGCGAGCTCAACCTGATCTCGCTGCTGGGCCTGTTCCTGCTGGTCGGCGTGGTGATGAAGAACACCATCCTGATGGTCGACTTCGCCCTGGCCGCGCAGCGCGAGGGCCTGGCGGCGCGCGCGGCGATCGTGGAAGCGGCGCGCCTGCGTTTCCGCCCGATCCTGATGACCAGCGTGGCCGCGCTGCTGGGCACGCTGCCGCTGGTGCTGGCCACCGGCGAAGGCTGGGAGATGCGCCGTCCGCTGGGCATCGCGATCGTCGGCGGGTTGCTGGTGAGCCAGCTGCTGACGCTGTACACCACGCCGGCGGTGTTCCTGGGGCTGGACCGGGTACGCCAGCGGCTGCAGGACAGGACAGCCATCAAGGCCACGCGCCAACCCTTGTAGGAGCCGGCCTTGCCGGCGACGCGACGCCGTCGGCGCAGGCGACGCCCCGTGATTCCGACGCCCGGGTCGCCCGCAAGGCGGGCTCCTACAGAAAAGCCGCCGCGACGTTGAGGTTGTAGGAGCCGGCCTTGCCGGCGACGCGACGCCGTCGGCGCAGGCGACGCCCTCGTGGTTCCGACGCCCGGGTCGCCGGCAAGACCGGCTCCTACAAGGGCTCCCAGGGTGCGCGGGCGGCGGCCTTCGCCAGCAGCCCATGCAACTCCGGCGCATCGGCATACTCGATGCCGTCTATCGCAGCGATCGCCTGCATGCCGTTGGCATTGGCCGCGAACGCGGCACGGAGCCGCGGCAGTTCGTCCCGCGTTACCGGACGCACCCGCTGCGCAACGCCGTGCGCGGCCAGCCCGGCCTGCAACAAGCGCTCGGTGGTGCCGCGCAGCGCCGGCGCCTCCGGCCAGACGATGCCCGCGCCGTCCCAGAAACCAATGTTCCAGACCGAACCTTCGCTGACGCGCGCGGCCGGGCCGTCGCCATCGACGAACAGCGCATCGTCGAAACCCGCCTTCAGCGCCTGCCGGCGCTGGTGGAACAGCGGGAACGTGCCGACATGCTTGAGTTGCGGCACCGGGCGGATGAAATGGCGGGCCTGCACGCGCAGCGCGCGGGTCGGCGCCGGCAGTGGCGCGGACGCCGCGACCAGCACGTCGAGCGCGACCTCGCGCAGCGGCTGGCGATGGTCGAAGGCGCGGGCGAACACGGTCGCCCGGAGCGTGCAGTCGCCACCGGCCAGCGTGGCGGCCTGCACCATCCAGGCGCGCATCGCCGCCTCGTCCAGCGGCGCATCGAACAGTTCGGCGTTGCCCTGGCGCAGCCGTTCCAGGTGCAGCGACAGGCCCTGCGCCGCCCCGGCGCGGACCTGCAACGTCGTGAAGTGGCCGTAGTTGACCTGCGCCAGCGCGCGCAGGCCGGCGTTGTCGGCATCGGCCGGCAGGCCATTGAGCAGGTGCACAGGCACTGGCATGTTCATGGCAGGCTCGATCCATATGGCAAAACCGCACGCGAATCCACGAGCCCATCATGCGGGGCCAAGGCAACGGGCGCGGATGACACCGGCATCGCCGCATCCACGCCCCGGGTCGCCACGCTCAGCGGAACGGCAGTCCGCCGCGGCCGCCCATGCCGCCGCCGCCCATCATGCCCTGCAGCCCGCGCATCATTCCCTTCATGCCGCCGCGGCCCAGCTTGCCCATCATCTTTTCCATCTGCTGGTACTGCTTGAGCAGCTTGTTGACGTCGGCCGGGGTGGTGCCGGAACCGCGGGCGATGCGGGCGCGGCGCGAGCCGTTGAGCAGGTCCGGGTTGCGGCGCTCCTTCGGCGTCATCGAGCCGATGATCGCCATCATCCGCGGCACCTCGCGGCTCTGCGAGACCTGCGCCTTGAGGTGCTCGGGCACCTGGCCCAGGCCCGGCAGCTTGTCCATCAACCCCGCGATGCCGCCCATGTTCTGCATCTGCTCGAGCTGGTCGCGCATGTCGTTGAGGTCGAACTTCTTGCCCTTGGCGACCTTGGCGGCGAGCTTGGCGGCCTTCTCCTGGTCGACGTTCTGCTCCACCTGCTCGACCAGCGACAGCACATCGCCCATGTCCAGGATGCGCGCGGCCACGCGGTCCGGATGGAACACGTCCAGCCCGTCGAGCTTCTCGCCGGTACCGGTGAACTTGACCGGCTTGCCGGTGATGTAGCGCACCGACAGCGCCGCGCCGCCGCGGGCGTCGCCGTCGGTCTTGGTCAGGACCACGCCGGTCAGCGGCAGCGCCTCGCTGAAGGCCTTGGCGGTGTTGGCCGCGTCCTGGCCGGTCATGGCGTCGACCACGAACAGGGTCTCGGCCGGGTTGACCGCGGCATGCAGGGCCTTGATCTCGGCCATCATCGCTTCGTCGATGGCGAGGCGGCCGGCGGTGTCGACGATCAGCACGTCGGCGAAAGACTTGCGCGCATCGATGATGGCGGCGCGGACGATGTCTTCGGGCTTCTGCCCGGCATCGGACGGGAAGAACAGCACGCCGGCCTGCTCGGCCAGCGTCTTCAACTGTTCGATCGCGGCCGGGCGGTAGACGTCGGCGCTGACCACCATCACCTTCTTCTTGCGCTTTTCCTTCAGGTGCTTCGCAAGCTTGCCGACGGTGGTGGTCTTGCCGGCGCCCTGCAGGCCGGCCATCAGGATGATCGCCGGGGCCGGGACGTTGAGGTTCAGGTCGCTGGCCTGCGCGCCCATCACCGCGGTCAGCTCGTCGCGCACGACCTTGATCAGGGCCTGGCCGGGGGTCAGCGACTTCAGCACTTCCTGGCCGACCGCGCGCACCTTGATCCGCTGCACCAGGGCCTGCACCACCGGCAGGGCGACGTCGGCCTCGAGCAGGGCGATGCGCACTTCGCGCACGGCCTCGCTGATGTTGGACTCGGTCAGCCGGCCGCGGCCGCGCAGGCGCTCGAGGGTGCCGGACAGGCGCTGGGTCAGGGATTCGAACATGCAGGCGGACCGGAAGGCGGGAAACGGCCGCCGATTATAGCCGCCGTGCGGCGGCGGCCCCTGTAGGAGCCCGTCTTGCGGGCGACCCGAGGACGCCTGATCCACAAGGGCGTCGCTCGTGCCCGCGTCCTCGCGTCGCCGGCAAGACCGGCTCCTACACCATGGAGGGGCGCCGGCGGCTTTTTTGCAGGAGTCCGTCTTGCGGGCGACCGGGCGCCGGAAAACACCAAGGTGTCGCCGGTGCCGAGGCAGGCGCGTCGCCGGCAAGCCGGCTCCTACACTGGGCCGTTCCTCGCCGTTCATCCGGTGTGCGACACTCGTTCGATGACAATCGTTCTCATCGCCGTCCTCGCCTACCTGCTGGCCACGGGGCTGCTGCTGCGCTCGGTGACGCGGGAACCACCTCCGGATGGCGGCCGGGCCTGGCGCTGGCCGGCGCTGGCCGGCGTGGTCCTGCACGCGGCCTACCACGCGCTGGTGGCCTGGCGCACCAGCGGCGGCCCGGACATGCATTTCTTCTCGGCGCTGTCGCTGGTCGGCCTGGGCATGGCGGCGATGACCGTGCTGGTCGGCGTGCGCGGGCGCACCGCCGCGGTGGGCGTGGTCGTGTTCCCGCTGGCCGCGACCCTGCTCGCGCTGTACCACGGCCATGGCCATGCACCCTCGCCGGCGCTGGACTGGCGGCTGCAGCTGCACGCGTGGATGGCGCTGCTGGCCTACGCCACCCTGGCCATCGCCGCGCTGCTGGCGGTGATGCTGTGGCTGCAGGACCGCGCGCTGCGCCGGCGCGAATTCCACGCCTGGCTGCGCGCGCTGCCGCCGCTGACCCAGCTGGAGACGGTGCTGTTCCGCACGATCACCGTCGGCTTCGTGCTGCTGACCCTGACCCTGCTCACCGGCGTGCTGTTCGTCGAGGACTTCCTGTCCCAGCACCTGGTCCACAAGACCGTGCTCAGCGTGCTGTCGTGGCTGGTGTTCGGCGGCCTGCTGCTGGGCCGCTGGCGCTACGGCTGGCGCGGCATCCGCGCCGTGCACTGGACCCTGACCGCGATGGCGCTGCTGCTGCTGGCGTTCTTCGGCAGCAAGTTCGTGCTGGAACTGGTGCTGGGACGCGCGGCGTAATCCCTCGCCTTTTCGCCCCGCGGAGCCTCGGGTACAGGGTCTCCGGGGCATCGATGCCGGGGTTTCTTGCCCCGACCGTGGGGCTCCGGAGCCCCGGCGACGGGGCTTTTTGCCCCGACCGTGGAGCTCCAGAGCACCGGCGCCGGGGCTTTTTGCCCCGACCGTGGGGCTCCAGAGCATCGGCGCCAAGGCTTTTTGCCCCGACCGTGGAGCTCCAGAGCACCGGCGCCAAGGCTTTTTGCCCCGGCCGTGGGGCTCCAGAGCACCGGCGCCAGGGCTTTTTGCCCCGACCGTGGGGCTCCGGAGCACCGGCGCCAGGGCTTTTTGCCCCGACCGTGGAGCTCCGGAGCCCCGGCGCCGGGGCTTTTTGCCTTGTGCGCGCAGCCCGGTGTCCGGCCTTCAGCCGGGGGTGGACTCCAGCCGTTCCAGCGCGGTAGCGAACCGGCCCATCAACCGGACCAGCTCGTCCACGTCCTGTTCCGGCCAGTCCCTGAAGACCTCCCCGGCCATCCGCGCGCGGGCCGCGTCGAGGCGGTCGGTCATCGCCTTGCCCTTGGGCGCGATGAGCGCTTCGCGGATCCGGCGGTCTTGCGCATTGCCGCGGCGGGTCACCAGTTCCCTGGCCTCGAGCTTGGCCACCTGGCGGCTGACCGTGGTGTAGTCGCGGCCGAGGCGCTCGGCCAGTTCCACCACCCCGATCGGCCCCACCCGCTCGATCACCACCAGCAGGCGGAACAGCGCCTGGTCGAGCCGGATGCCGGCCGCGGCGATCAGCCGCTCGTCGTTGCGCGGCCGGTTCATCACGCTGCCGATGGCGATCAGCGCGCCATGCAGCGCCTTCATCCGGTCCGAGATATGTGTATCTTGCACATTGTCAGCTTGCGGCATTAGGCTGCCCTCCATCGCGTGCATATTACACATGAATGGAGAATCCGATGACTGCGCATACCGATGTCCTGATCTGCGGCGCCGGCGCCACCGGCCTGGTCCTGGCCATCGAGCTGGCCCGGCGCGGCGTGCCGTTCCGCCTGGTCGAGAAGCTGGACCGGCCTTTCCACGGCTCGCGCGGCAAGGGCATCCAGCCGCGCAGCCAGGAGATCTTCGAGGACCTGGGCGTTCTCGACCGGCTGACCGCCGGCGGCGGCGCCTACCCGCCGTCCCGCAGCTGGCACGCGGACGGGAGCTGGACCGACGCCGTAATGGTGGAACCGGCCCCGCCCACGCCGGCCGAACCCTACCGCCTTCCGCTGATGGTGCCGCAGGCCCTCACCGAGGCGATCCTGCGCGAGCGCCTGCTGGAACTGGGCCATCGACCGGCGTTCGGGCATGAACTGCTCGCCCTCGAACAGGATGGCGAAGGCGTCGCGGCACGCATCGCCACCCCGACCGGGACCGAAACCGTGCACGCGCGCTATCTGGTCGGCGCAGACGGCGGCCGCAGCTTCGTGCGCAACGCCCTCGGCATCGGCTTCCCCGGCCAGACGCTGGGCGTGCGCGCGCTGGTCGCGGACATCGAACTCTCCGGCCTGGGCCGCGACGCCTGGCACCAGTTCAACGAGCGCTCCAGCGAACTGCGGCTGTCGCTGTGCCCGCTGATGGGCACGGACCTGTTCCAGCTGCAGGCCGCGGTGCCGCCCGAGGGCGACATCGACGTGTCCGCCGCCGGCCTCGATGCGATGGTGCGCGAGCGCACCGGCCGCGACGACCTGCGGGTCCACGCCGTGTCCTGGGCCTCGGCCTACCGGATGAACGCACGGCTGGCCGACCGCTATCGCGACGGCCGGGTGTTCCTGGCCGGCGATGCCGCCCACGTGCATCCGCCCACCGGCGGCCAGGGCCTGAACACCAGCGTGCAGGACGCCTACAACCTGGGCTGGAAACTGGCCGCGGTGCTCGCCGGCGCGCCCGCGGCGCTGCTCGACAGCTACGCGGAAGAGCGCCGCCCGATCGCCGCCGGCATGCTCGGCCTGTCGACCCGGCTGCTGGAAAACGCCAGGCGCGGCGACAACCGCCGCGGCCGCGAAGTGCAGCAGCTCGACCTCGGGTATCGCGGCGGCCCGCTGGCGGCGGCGACGCGCACCGGCGGGCTGGTTCCCGGTGATCGCGCGCCCGATGCGCGGCTGCTCGGCGCCGCCGGACAGCCGCGGCGCATGTTCGAGCTGCTGGCCGGCACGCACTGGACCCTGCTCGGGCATCACGTCGCGCGGGCGGAACTGCCGGCGCGGGCGGACCTGCACGTGCACACGATCGGTCCCGCGGCGGAACTCCGCGATCTCCATGGCGACTTCGCCGCGGCCTATGCGCTGGCCGACGGCGAATGGGTGCTGGTGCGTCCGGACGGCTACGTCGGAGCCATCGGTTCGTACGGCGACATCGCCAACCTGCACGCCTACTTGGACGCGGTCGCCCCGGCGTCGACCTAGGCCATCGACGCTGTCCCGGGCAACACGCCGGGTCAGTCCGCGGCCGCTTCCAGCGCCTGCGACAGCCGCTCCACGGCGATCACTTCCAGGCCCTTGAAATGGCCCGACTTCGGCGCGTTGCCCCTGGGCACGATGGCGCGGCGGAAACCGTGCGTGGCCGCCTCGCGCAGCCGCTCCTCGCCGTTGGGCACCGGCCGGATCTCGCCGGACAGGCCGATCTCGCCGAACGCCACGGTCTTGTCGGCCAAGGGCCGGTCGCGCAGCGAGGACAGCACCGCCAGCAGCACCGGCAGGTCGGCGGCGGTCTCCTGCACGCGGATGCCACCGACCACGTTGACGAACACGTCCTGGTCGCCGACCACGATCCCGCCATGCCGGTGCAGCACCGCCAGCAGCATCGCCAGCCGGTTCTGCTCCAGGCCCACCGCGACGCGGCGCGGGTTGGACAGCGGCGAGCTGTCGACCAGCGCCTGCACTTCCACCAGCAGCGGACGGGTGCCCTCGCGGGTGACCATCACGCAGCTGCCCGGCTGCTGCGAACCGCCGGAGAGGAAGATCGCCGACGGGTTCGGCACTTCCTTCAGCCCCTTGTCGCCCATCGCGAACACGCCCAGCTCGTTGACCGCGCCGAAGCGGTTCTTGAACGCGCGCAGCACCCGGAAGCGCGAACCGGATTCGCCCTCGAAGTACAGCACCGCGTCGACCATGTGCTCGAGCACGCGCGGGCCGGCGATGCCGCCTTCCTTGGTCACGTGGCCGACCAGGAACACGGCGGTGCCGGTCTCCTTGGCATAGCGCACCAGCCGCGCCGCGCTCTCGCGCACCTGGCTGACCGAACCGGGCGCGGCGGTCAGCGATTCGGTCCACAGGGTCTGCACCGAGTCGGCGACGATCAGCCGCGGCTGCGCCTGGGCGGCGTGCTGGAGGATCGATTCGATCCCGGTCTCGGCCAGCGCCTGCAGGTTGTCCAGCGGCAGGTCCAGGCGCACCGCGCGCCCGGCCACCTGGGCCAGCGATTCCTCGCCGGTCACGTACAGCGCCGGCAGCTGCGCGGCCATGCTCGCCAGCGCCTGCAGCAGCAGGGTCGACTTGCCGATGCCCGGATCGCCGCCGACCAGCACCACCGCGCCCTCGACCAGGCCGCCGCCGAGCACCCGGTCCAGTTCGCCGATGCCGGTGGACACGCGCACCTCGGCGCTCTGGCTGACATCCTTGAGCGCGGTGACCTTGGGCGGATCGACCTTGCCGGCCCAGCCGGAACGGCGCGTGGCGGCCGGACCGGGGGCCGCGCCGGCGGCCGGCTCCAGCACGACCTGCGAAAGCGTGTTCCAGACGCCGCACTCGCCGCACTGGCCCTGCCACTTGCTGTATTCGGCGCCGCACTCGCCGCAGACATAGGCGATGCGCGCACTGGACTTGGTGGAGAGCTTGGCCACGGATGCCGGCAGGTTCGGAGCGGGAAGCCACTGTAGCCGCGCCCGGTCTCCACTGGCGAGACTGGAAGCGTCCACGAGCGCCCGACAAGCCGGCGCGGCTGGCCTGCCGCAAGCCGAACCGTTAGAATTCCGCCCCCGGCCGCGCATGCGCGTCCCGGCATCGCCGGAATAGCTCAGTTGGTAGAGCGGCGCATTCGTAATGCGTAGGTCGCAGGTTCGACTCCTGTTTCCGGCACCAGATCCAGGCAGGGCCCCGCTCCAGCGGGGCCTTGCCGTTTCCGGGCCGCCGTCCGGCCGCGTGGACGGAGCCATGCGGCCGCCGGTGCTAAGTTAGCGGCCCCGCCCGCGCCACCGGTATCGCATGCACCACTGCTCCCCGCTCACGCGCCTTTTCCTGTTCGCCCTGCTCCTGCTGCCGGCCTGGCCGGGCGCGGCGCAGGCGCCGTCGGTGGACCAGGCGCGCCAGCAGCTGGAGCGGATCGGCGCCTCGCTGGACGGGCAGAAGGACGCTGCCGCCCTGCAGGCCTCGCGCGACGCGGCGCTGAAGATCCAGGCGCAGGCCGAAAAGACCATCGCCGAACGCACCCCGCAGCTGCAGAGCCTGGACGCGCGCCTGGCCGAACTGGGCGACAGTCCCGCCGCCAAGGGCCAGGAAGCGCCCGAGGTCACCCGCGAACGCCGCGACCTGCAACAGCAGCGCAACGACGTCGATGCCGAGCTGCGCCAGGCGAAACTGGCGGTGGTGGAAAGCGGCCAGCTGCTGGACCGGATCGCGTCGGCGCGCCAGGACGCCTTCCACCGGACCCTCTCCGAACGCACTGTCCCGCCCTGGAGCCCGCGCTTCTGGCGCAACCTGGCCGACAACCGCGACCGCGACGGCGCGCGCGTGGCCAGCCTGTTGAACGACACCCGCGACGCGGCCGCCCAGCGCTGGCGGTCCGGGCCCGCGCGCCCGGTGCTGTACCTGGCGCTGGCGCTGCTGGTGGCGGTGGGGGTCGGCTGGTTCGGCGTGCGCACCGTGCCGCGGCTGGTGGGCAGGCACGTCCCGCCCGGGCGGCTGCGCCGCTCGGCGCCGGCGGTGGCGCGGTTGCTGCTTTCGACGCTGGCGGCCTGGTGGATCGTCGGACTGCTGCACGCGGCGCTGTTGCCGGCCGATGCTCCGCCGGCGGTGGAGCAGCTCGCAGGACTGGCGGGCGGCCTGCTGGTGTTCGCCACCTTCGTGACCACGCTGGGCGCGGTGCTGCTCGCGGTGCGCAGTCCCTCATGGCGCCTGCCGGCGATCTCCGACGACGGCGCCCGCGCGCTGCGGCCGCTGCCGCTGGCGGCCGCGCTGGCGATTGTCGTGGCCTCCTTCACCCAACAGCTGGCCGCGCTGGTCAACGCCAGCCTGCCGCTGGCGGTGGCGCTGACCGCGCTGGCGGCGCTGGTGTCCACCCTGGTGGTGCTGTGGGCACTGCTGCGCGTGCGCGGACTGCAGCGCGAGGCCGACCGCGCCGACGCCGCCTCGGCCGCGGCGGGCGCCGCCGAGGCGGCCAGGTCCGCCGGCAGACCGCATTTCAAGCCGTGGATGAACATCGCCGCCAGCATCGGCTGGGTCGGCGTGTCGATCTGCCTGCTCGGGCTGTCGACCGGGCACGTGGCGCTGTCGGGCTTCATCGCCCTGCAACTGCTGTGGACCGGCGTGGTCCTGGCCACGCTGTATCTCGGCATGCGCTTCATCGACGACCTGGCCTGCGCGGTGCTCGGCGCCAAGGGCCTGGCCGCGCCGCGGATGAACAGCCGCTTCGGCCTGGATCCGCGCCACGTCCAGCGGCTGGCGGTAGTGACTTCGGCGGTGCTGCGGGTCCTGCTCGCATTGCTGGGCCTGATCGCCCTGGCCATGCCCTACGGCGCCAGCGGCGACGACCTGATCGACCGCGCCCTGGGCCTGGCGCGCGGCATCACCGTCGGCCAGCTGGAGCTGAGCCCGGCCAAGGTGGTCCGCGCCATCGCGGTGTTCCTGCTGGCCAGCGGCGTGTTCCACCTGGTCAAGCGCTGGCTGGCGCGGCGCTATCTGCCGACCACGAAGATGGACGAGGGCATGCGCTCCTCGGTGGTCACCCTGTTCGGCTACGCGACCATGGTCGTGGCCGTGGCGATGGCGGCAGCGGCGATCGGGGTCAGCCTGGAGCGGATCGCGTGGATCGCCAGCGCGCTGTCGGTCGGCATCGGTTTCGGCCTGCAGGCGATCGTGCAGAACTTCATCTCCGGCCTGATCCTGCTGGCCGAGCGGCCGGTGAAGGTCGGCGACTGGGTCGTGGTCGGCGACGCCGAGGGCGACATCCGCCGGATCAACGTGCGCGCCACCGAGATCCAGACCGGCGACCGCACCACCGTGCTGGTGCCCAACTCCGAGCTGATCACCAAGACGGTGCGCAACCGCACCTTCGCCAACTCCGAAGGCGTGGTGAAGATCGTGCTGCCAATGCCGCTGTCCACCGACGCGGACCTGGTCCGCGAACTGCTGCTGGAGGCGTTCCGCGAACACCCCGGGATCCTCGAAGCGCCGGCGCCGGCGGTGCTGATCGACGGCATCGACAAAGGCCAGATCCTGTTCAACGCGACCGGCTTCGTCGCCACGCCGCGGCAGGCGTCCAACGTGCGCAGCGCGATGCTGTTCGAGATCCTGCGCAAGCTGCGCCAGCTCAACATCCGGATGCTGTAGGAGCCCGTCTTGCGGGCGACCCCGGCGTCGGAACCACGAGAGTCGCCCGGGCCGAGACGGCGTCGCGTCGCCGGCAAGACCGGCTCCTACAACAGCCAGGCCCCGCGCATGTTGTAGGAGCCCGTCTTGCGGGCGACATGGCCATCGGAATCATGAGCGAGTCGCCTGTGCCGACCGCGTCGCGTCGCCGGCAAGAGCGGCTCCCGCGCACGGGCGAACGAAGCGGTCAGCCCACCAGGCGCAGGCGCAGTTCCTTGGGCAGGGCGAAGACCATGTTCTCCGGTTCTCCCTCCAGCTCGCCGACATCGCCGGCGCCCAGCTCGCGCAGGCGGGCGATGACGCCGTCGACCAGCACCTGCGGCGCCGAAGCGCCGGCGGTCAAGCCGATGCGGCGCTTGCCGCGCACCCATTCCGGATCGATCTCCTGCGCGCCGTCGATCAGGTAGGACTCCACGCCCTCGCGCCGCGCCAGTTCGGCCAGGCGGTTGGAGTTGGAGCTGTTCGGCGAGCCGACCACCAGCACCAGGTCGCAGCGGCCGGCGAGTTCGCGCACGGCGTCCTGCCGGTTCTGGGTGGCGTAGCAGATGTCGTCGTTGCGCGGGCCCTGGATCGCCGGGTAGCGCTGCCTCAGGGCCTCGATGATCCCGCGGGTGTCGTCCACCGACAGCGTGGTCTGGGTCGTGTACGCCAGGTTCTGCGGCTGGCCGACCTGCAGGGTGCCCACGTCGTCGATGTCCTCGACCAGGTAGATGGAACCGCCGCCGTTCTCGCGGCTCCACTGCCCCATCGTGCCTTCCACCTCGGGATGGCCGGCATGCCCGATCAGGATCACATCGCGCCCGGCGCGGCACTGGCGCGCGACCTCGAAGTGCACCTTGGTCACCAGCGGGCAGGTCGCGTCGAACACCTTGAGTCCGCGCCGCTCCGCCTCCTCGCGCACCGCGCGCGATACGCCATGGGCGCTGAAGATCACCGTGGCGTTGTCCGGCACCTCGTTCAGTTCCTCGACGAACACCGCGCCACGCGCCTTCAGGTCGTCGACCACGAAGCGGTTGTGCACCACTTCGTGGCGCACGTAGATCGGCGCGCCCAGGGTCTCGATGGCGCGCTTGACGATCTCGATGGCGCGGTCGACGCCGGCGCAGAAACCGCGGGGATTGGCGAGCAGGACGTCCATGGAGCGAAGTCTACCGAAGAGACACTCCCAAATACGCTGAACCGGCGAAAGAAACGCTGCTGCCGGGGATGCGCGGGAAGCCGCGGGAGGATGAGTCCCCTACTTCGCCTTGGGCTCCCCGCCTTTCCGCTTGCCATCGAACAGGCCGAACAGGGCGATGCCCACCGCGCCGGCGACGATCGCCGCATCCGCCAGGTTGAACGCCGGCCAGTAGTGGCCGCGCCAGTACCACTGGATGAAGTCGACCACGTGGCCGTGGACCAGGCGGTCGATCACGTTGCCCAGCGCGCCGCCGATCACCAGCGAGTACGGCAGCGCCTGCCGCCATTCGCCGCGGGGGGTGCGCCACAGCCACCAGCCCAGCAGGCCGCAGATGGCGAAGGCCAGCGCGGTGAAGAACAGCGCCTGCCAGCCGCCGGCATCGGCCAGGAAACTGAACGCCGCGCCGGTGTTGTAGGTGCGGTACCAGTTCCAGAAGCCGTCGACCACCGGCACGGCGGTGTACTCGGGCAGGCTGGACAGTACCCAGGCCTTGCTCCACTGGTCCAGGGCGATGACCGCCGCCGACAGCAGCAGCCACACCATCGCGTTGGACTTCGGCCGCGTCGTGCTCATGCTCAGAACCACTTGCGCTCCTCGCCCGGTCCTTCGACATTGGATACGCAACGGCCGCACAGTTCCGGATGCCCCGGATCGATGCCGACGTCGGCGCGGTGGTGCCAGCAGCGCGCGCACTTGGCCTTGGTGGTCGGTTGCGCGCTGACGAAGATGTCGTCGGTCTGCGCCGCCGCCACCGAGACATCGCCGCTGATGAACAGGAAACGCAGTTCCTCGGCCAGCGGCTGCAGGTCGGCGGCGGTGCCGGCGCCGGCGGTCACGGTGATCTCCGCCTCCAGCGCCGCGCCGATCTGGCCGTTGGCGCGCATCGGTTCGAGCACCTTGGCCACCTGCTCGCGCAGCGCCAGCAGGCGGTCGAAGTCGGCGGCGCCCAGGTCGGCGCCGGCCGGCAGCGGCGCCAGGCCGTCGTACCAGGTGGCGAACAGGACATTCCCCACGCGCCCGCCCGCTCCGGTCGCCCCCGTCGTCTTTGGCAGGTAGCCCCACAGTTCGTCGGCGGTGAAGCTGAGCACCGGCGCGATCCAGCGCACGAAGGCTTCGGCGATGCGGTACATCGCGCCCTGCGCGCTGCGCCGGCCGCGCGAGTCGCCGCGCATGGTGTACAGGCGGTCCTTGGTCACGTCCAGGTACAGCGAACCCAGGTCGACACTGCAGAAGTTCAGCAGCGCCTGCACGATCTCGGCGAAGTCGTAGCGCTCGTATGCGTCCTTGATCTTCTCCTGCACCTCCCAGGCGCGATGCACGATCCAGCGGTCCAGCGCGACCATCTCCTCCAGCGGCAGCAGGTCGGTGGCAGGCTCGAAGCCGTGCAGGTTGGCCAGCAGGAAGCGCGCGGTGTTGCGCAGGCGGCGGTAGGCGTCGGCGTTGCGCTTGAGGATCTCCTGCGACAGCGACATCTCGTTGCTGTAGTCGGCCGAGGCGATCCACAGGCGCAGGATGTC
>Ga0160451_100121_pt1 | contig 69804 bp, 54 predicted proteins | sample HID1975M_E1MG_FD_108270 | JGI IMG/M metagenome (GOLD analysis project Ga0160451, IMG submission 108270) | Enriched soil microbial communities from UW Madison campus, WI, USA - HID1975M_E1 MG | ecosystem: Environmental > Terrestrial > Soil > Unclassified | place: USA: Madison, Wisconsin... | reverse complement strand
TGGCGCAAGCAGGCCAGGGATGGCCTGCGCTCGGCTGTCGGAGGCAGGACGCCGGAGCCAGCCGATGCGCCATACCCCCGCACTGCCGCGGCTCCCGCCGAAGCTCACGCCACCCAACGCCTTTGCTCCTGCGGTTGCGGTTGCGGTTGCGGTTGCGGTTGCGGTTGCGGTTGCGGTTGCGGTTGCGGTTGTGATCCGTCCGCAAGGGCGGACTGTCCAGATCGCCCAGCGGCGGCGTTCGGCACCGGCATGGGGCGCGGGACGGCCCCGGCTACAATGGCGCCCCATGCGCATCCTCCTGCAGCAGCGCCCGGTTTCGGGCGAAGCCCCCCGCTACCTGCAGCTGACCCTGCAGCCGGACCTGTTCGGCGGCTGGGAACTGCTGCGCGAGAGCGGCCAGATCGGCGGCCGCGCGCAGTTGCGCCGCGAGCAGTACCTGCTCCAGGCCGAGGCCACCGCCGCGTTCGAAAAAGCCCGCGACATACAGCTCAAGCGCGGCTACCAGCTCATGTTCGTCCGCGGCGCCGAACCGCCGAAGTAGCCACCGGCCCGCTGCCCCGCCCCGGCTCCGGGCGTATTCCCTTCTCACTTCGCCACAGGTTTCCCGTGCCCGACACCCCCGCCAACGACCGCCTGCTGCGCGCCCTGCGCCGGCAGCCCGTGGACCGCACCCCCGTCTGGCTGATGCGCCAGGCCGGACGCTACCTGCCCGAGTACCGCGCCAGCCGCGCCGCCGCCGGCAGCTTCCTGGCCATGGCCAAGACTCCCGAACTGGCCTGCGAAGTCACCCTGCAGCCGCTGCGCCGCTTCCCGCTGGACGCGGCGATCCTGTTCTCCGACATCCTCACCGTGCCCGATGCCATGGGCCTGGGCCTGTACTTCGCCGACGGCGAGGGCCCGAAATTCCAGCGCCCGGTGCGCGACGAATCCGACGTCGCCCGCCTGGCGGTGCCGGACATGGAGACCGAACTGCGCTACGTGATGGACGCGGTGCGCACCATCCGCCGTGAACTGGACGGCAGCGTTCCGCTGATCGGCTTCTCCGGCAGCCCGTGGACCCTGGCCTGCTACATGGTCGAAGGCGGCGGCAGCGACAACTACGGGACGATCAAGGCGATGGCCTTCAACCGCCCGGAACTGCTGCACCGCATGCTCGGCACGGTCACCGACGCGGTGATCGCCTACCTGGCCGCGCAGCGCGCCGCGGGTGCGCAGGCGCTGCAGGTGTTCGACACCTGGGGCGGGGTGCTGTCGCCGGCGCTGTACCGCGAGTTCTCGCTGCCGTACCTGGAACGCATCGCCCGCGAACTGCGGCGCGGCGAAGGCAATGCGCGCACCCCGCTGATCCTGTTCGGCAAGGGCAACGCGCCGCACCTGGAAGCGCTGGCCGCCAGCGGCGCCGACGCAGTCGGCGTGGACTGGCTGGTCGACCTGTCCGAGGCCGCGCGCCGCACCGGCGGCCGCGTCGCGCTGCAGGGCAACCTCGACCCGGCCACGCTGTACGGCAGCCCGCAGGCGATCGCCCGCGAGGCCGCACGCGTGCTGGACGACTACGCCACCGGCAACGGCGGTTCGCGCGAGGGCCACGTGTTCAACCTCGGCCACGGCATGTCGCCGGACATGGATCCGGAGCACGTCGCCGCGCTCGTCGAGGCGGTGCACAGGCACAGCGCGCGCTGACGGCTCTTTCTTCGACCGCGACCGCGGCCCGCCCGTTCCGGTCGGCCTTCGCCCTACGGGCCCGCCAGTTCCGGCAATACCGTGTCGATCGCGGTGGCCAGCATCTGGCCGGTGACCGGCTTGCGCAGAAACCCGTCGAAACCGGCCGCGCGCGCCTGCTGCTCGGCGTCGGCGTCGGCACGCGCGGTGACCGCGATCAATGGCGGGGCGAATCCCTGCAGGCGCAATTGCCGGGCCAGGGCCAGGCCGTCCATGCCGGGCAGGTCCAGGTCGAGCAGGGCCAGGTCGAAGCGCGCGACCGACACGTCGGCCAGCGCGGCCAGTCCGTGCGGCGCATGCGCCACCCGGTGGCCCTGCGCGCGCAGCAGGCTGGCGATGACTTCGGCCACGGTCGGATCGTCCTCGACCAGCAGCAGGTCCAGGTGGCGCAAGGCGTCGGCGACCGGACGCGAGGTGGGGGCGGCCGTGGCCGTGACCGCAGCACTCACCGCCAGCGGCAGCTGCACGCTGAAGGCGGTGCCCTGCCCCGGCGTGCTTTCCACGCCGATCTGGCCGCCCATGGCCACCGCCAGCTCCTGGCAGATCGCCAGGCCCAGCCCGCTGCCGCCGTAGCGCGTGGTGGTGCGCGCGCCGTCGGCCTGCTCGAAGCGCCGGAACAGCCGCTGCTTCTGTTCCTCGTTCAGGCCCGGCCCGGTATCGCGGACGACGAAGCCGACCCCGCCGTCCACGCCCGGCGACACCGCCAGCGCCACCTCGCCGCGGTCGGTGAACTTGACCGCATTGCCGAGCAGGTTCAGCAGGATCTGCCGTACCCGCACCGGGTCGCCGCGCAGTCCGCGCGGCGAGTCCTCGGCCATCTCGACGTGGAACCCCAGGCCGCGCTGTTCGGCGACCGGCGCCATCAGCGCGACCACGTCGCCCACCAGTGCGCGCAGGTCGAAATCCTGCACGTCCAGTTCCAGCTTGCCCGCCTCGATCCGGGCCAGGTCCAGCGCGTCGTTGACCAGGCGCATGAGGTGCTCGCCGGCGCGGCGGATCGACTCGATGTAGCCGCGCTGGCGCGCGTCCAGCGGCGTGGCCAGCAGCAGTTCGCTCATGCCCAGCACGCCGGTCATCGGCGTGCGCACCTCGTGTCCCAGGGTCGCCAGGAACCGGCTCTTGGCCAGCGAGGCCTGTTCGGCCAGCTCGCGCTTGTGCACGTCCAGTTGCCACTCGGTGCGCCGGCGCAGGCGCTTGCGGTACAGCCAGGCCAGGGTCAGCAGGCCCAGCGCGGCGGCAGCGGCCAGCGCGGCGATGCCCCACGGGCTGCGCCACCACGGCGGCGGTACCTGGAAGCCGATTTCCCGCACCGGCGACCACCGCCCGTCCGGCCCGGCCGCCGCCTGCAGCTGCAGGTGGTATTCGCCCGTCGGCAGCTGCGAGAACACGCGCTCGCCGCGCCCTTGCACGGTGACCCAGTCCTGGTCGAACCCGCGCAGTCGGAACCGGTAGCGGTTCGATTCCGGGTCGTCGAAGGCCATCAGCCGCGTCACCACTTCCAGGTCGTGGTCGTCGGGCCGCAGTTCGAACCCGCCTTCGACCGGCAGGTCGACCAGGTCCTCGCCGCGGCGCACGCGGATCGCGTCGACCACGAAGCCGGGCGGCGGCCGCACCGGATCGGGCGCGGCCGTATCCAGCAGCAGCAGCGAACCGTCGCCGGTGCTGGCCACCAGCACGTCGGATGCATCGATGGTGAGCGCACGCTCGACGAACTCCTGGCTGGGCAGGCCTTCGCGCACGCCGAGGCGGCGTATCGAGGCGGTGCCGGCGGCGAAGTCCGGTTCGATGCGGAACAGTCCGCGGCGCGTGGCCAGCCAGGCGCGATGGAGACGGTCGACCACCATTCCGGTCGCCTCGGTCGCCGGGATGCCCTGGCCCACGCCCAGGTGCAGCCGGCGATGCCACCGGCCCTGCGCCCGGTCCCAGGCTTCCAGCCCGGTCAGGCGCTGCAGCCACACCCGGTCCGGCCCGTCGAAGGCGAACGCGAGCACTGGCTGGGAATCCATGCCGGCCGGCACCTGGAACGCGCGCGCGACCGGATCCCAGTGGCGCAGTCCGGCTTCCACCGCCACCCACGGTGCGCCGTCGGGCGCGATCTGCACCATCGACACGCCCGTCGTACCCATCCCCGGTCCGTTCACGGGCACCTGCTCGAGCACGCGGCCGCTGGCACTGTCGCGCCGCTGCAGTCCTGCGGCGGGCGAGCCCAGCCACAAGGACCCATCGCCCGTGGGCAACAGCCACTGGATCGCATCGCTCGGGGTCGCGTCGCGCGGACCGGACGCCGACCACGTCTGCTGCTGCCCGCCGGCCGGATCGAAGCGGACGAGATTACTGCCCTGATCCACCCATAATCTGCCGGCGGAATCCTCGAGGATCGCGTTCGCACGCGCGGCGATCGGGTGCCTCCACTGTTCCACCGCCACGCCCTTGGCAGTATCGAGCCAGTCGATCCTCCCCCCCGCGCCCGCCAGCCACACCCCGCCACGCGCCGCCGGGGCGATGCCGCGGTACAGGCCACCGTTCAGACCCGTACCCTCGTCCAGCACCGCGGTGTTGCGCCAGTCCGAGCGCAGGTAGCCGAGCCCGCGCGAAGGCAAGGACACCCATAGCGCGCCGTCCTGCTGGCGCAGCAGCGCCTGCACCTGGCCGTTGACGCCGAGCGCCTTGCCTTCCTGGGTGACCACCACGGGCCGGTCGCCACCCCGCACCCGCCACAAGCCGTCGGTCGCGGCGATCCAGTAGCCGCCCTCGCCGTCATCGGTCATCGCGGTGACGGTCCGGCCGCCGCGGAAGTCGCCCGCCCAGTCCGGTGTCCGCCACTGCCCGTCGTCGCCCAGCCGGAACAGACCCTGGCTGGAGCCGATCCAGGTCGAATCACCCTCGCGCCACAGCGACACCACCGTCGCCCACGGCACCTTGCCCGGCAATTCCATGCGCCGCACATGCTTGTCCGCGCAGCGCACCAGGCCCTGCAGGGTGCCGACCAGGATGCCGCCGCGGTCATCGAAGGCCAGCGCCAGGATCGCCCGGTCCAGCACCGTGTTCACTTCCGGATCGGAGGAACGCAGGCGCCGGACCTGGTCCTGCGCGTCGATGCGGTACAGGCCGCCGCCATAGGTGCCCAGCCATATCTCGTCGCCGCGCCCGGCCACGGCGAAAACCTCGTCGCTCTCCATCTGCGGGTACTGCGCCTTGCGGAAGTGGCGGAAGCCCTTGCGGTCGGCGTCCATCACGCTCACCCCGCCGCCCTCGCTGGCCACCCAGATGCGGTTGCGCGCATCCACGTACAGCACCTGCAGCACGTTGCCCGGCAGCGAGGCCGGATCGTCCGGATCGTGCCGCCAGACGCGGAACTCCACGCCGTCGTAGCGCGCCAGCCCGTCCCAGGTGGCCGCCCACAGGAAGCCGTCGTGGTCGCGCGCCAGCGCCGTCACCGTGGTGGCGGGCAGGCCCTCGCCCGGCCCGAGCACGCGGAAGCGCGGGATCTCGGGCACGGCGGCGCCGGCGGTCGCAGCGACCGCCAGGAGCACGCACAGCAGCAGCCAGCGCAGCCTCGGCATCCGGTTTCCCGCTCTCCCCGTCCACTTCCCCTTGGCGGATCGTCGCAACGCATCGTTGCAGGCGCAAGCCGCGATTCACCATGGCCGGCCCTAGAATGCCGGCCATGACGCCATTCCGCCCGACGGATCCCCGTGCACCGCGCCGTTGCCGCCGGCGCACCGTACTGCACGGGATGCTGCTGGGAACGCTGCTGATACCGCTGGCATCACCGCCCGCGCTCGCCGCACCCGCGCGTTTCGAGCTCGATCCGGTCCATACCCGGGTACTGTTCGCCGTCTCCCACGCCGGTTTCTCGCAGGCACTGGGCACGGTGTCGGGCAGCACCGGCACGCTGGAGTTCGACCCGGACGACTGGGGCAGCGCGCGCCTGGACGTGCGCGTGCCGCTGCAGCGGCTGGACCTGGGCGACGCGGGCTGGAACCGCGCCGCGCTCGCCACCCGGCTGCTCGACGCGCAACGCTGGCCCGAAGCGCATTTCGTCTCCACCCGGATCGAGCCGCTGGCACCGGACCGCTTCATCGTCCACGGGCAACTGACCCTGCGCGGGGTCACCCGCGAGGTACCGCTGGAGGTGACGTTCAACGCGCTCAGGCACCATCCGATGCCGCCGTTCCGCCGCACCGCCGGATTCTCGGCAACCGCCACGCTCAGCCGCAGCGCGTTCGGCATCGACGGGTGGCCGTCGGTCATCGGCGATCCGGTGGAGCTGCGGATCGAAGCCGAAGCGGTGCGCCGTGCGCGTCAAGGCGATAGCAGCGATGCAGGGGATGCGGACGGCGCCTCCGCGGACGATGCGCCACCCGCGGCCGACGCCACCGATGGCGAAACCGTCCCGCCGGACGAAGATACCGGCGACGCCATCTCCCCCTCCCCGCCCACCCGGGAACAGACGCCCGCATGAGCCTGAAGAACACCGCCGAGCGCTGGGGCGGGATCAGCCAGCTGCTGCACTGGACCATCGCCGTGCTGATCCTGGCCATCGGCGCCATCGGCCTGGCGATGGGCGAACTGCCGCGCTCGCCGAAATACTTCTGGGTCTACACGATGCACAAGTCGCTGGGCCTGACCGTGCTGGCGCTGGTGGTCGTGCGCATCGGCTGGCGCCTGTACGCCGGCGCGCCGCGGCCAGTGCCGGGCACGCCGCGCTGGCAGGCGTCGATCGCCTCGCTCACCCATGGCGCGATCTACCTGCTGATCCTGGCCATGCCGCTGTCGGGCTGGCTGTACGACTCGGCCAGCGGGCTGCGGCCCCTGCGCTGGTTCGGCCTGGCGGAAGTGCCGAAGATCAGCGCGCCGGACGAAGCCATGGCCGGCGCCGCGCACGGCGCGCACGAATGGCTGTTCTGGGTGCTGATGGCGCTGGTCGCCGGACACGCCGGCGCGGCGCTCTACCACCACTTCTTCCAGCGCGACGCGACCCTGGCGCGCATGCTGCCGCGCGGCTGGATCTCCGTTCCCCCCCGCGAGGACGCACCATGACGATCAAGCTCACCACGCCCGCCGCCGTGGCCGCGGCGCTGGCCGCGATGCTCGCCCCGGCCGCGGCGGCCGCCGCCGACTACGCGCAGGCGCCGGGGTCGACCCTGGCCTTCGCCAGCCGCTACGACGGCGAACTGTTCACCGGCCGCTTCGGCGATTTCGATACCAAGCTGAGCTTCGACCCGGCCCGGCCCGAGGCCGGCAGGCTGGACGTGAGCATCGGCCTGGCCAGTGCCGACACCGGCAACGCCGACCGCGACTCCACGCTCAAGACCGCCGACTTCTTCGACATCGCGCGGTTTGCCCGGGCGCGCTACAGCGCCAGCGGCTTCCGCAGGCTGGCCGATGGCCGCTATGCCGCCGACGGCACCCTGGAACTGCGCGGGGTGAGCAGGCCGGTGACGCTGACCTTCGAATGGAAGGACGGGGCGCAGCCGGTGCTGGACGGCAAGGCGGTGGTCAAGCGCCTGGACTTCGGCGTGGGCAGCGGCGACTGGGCCGATACCGGCGCCATTCCGGACGAGGTGAACATCAGCACCCGGGTGGTGTTGAAGGCGTTGTAGGAGCCCGTCTTGCGGGCGACCCGATGCCGTCGGCGCAGGCGACACCCTCGGGATTCCGACGCCCGGGTCGCCCGCAAGACGGGCTCCTACAACGGCGCGCGGCGGTTCATGCCAGCCATGCCCGCAGCGCGGCCGCATCGAACGGCCAGTCCAGCTCGCGCCCGTCACGGCGGTCGTGCAGCACCGGCACGCGCACGCCGTAGCGGTTTTCCAGCCCCGCGTCCCCGTCGATGAACACGCTTTCAGGCTCCGGCAAGCGGGTGCCGGCCAGCACCGCCAGCGCCTGGTCGCACAGGTGGCAGTCGTCGCGCTGGTACAGGACGTATCGGGACATGCGGCGGGCGGGCAGCGGAAAGGACGCCAAGGTAGCCAATCCCCCGCATCGCGTCATGCCGGTTGCACTTGCAACCAATACAATGGGGCCGTTTCCTCCGCCAGGCACGACTTCGACCCGATGGCCGTCAGCACCTTCGACCTGTTCAAGATCGGCATCGGTCCCAGCTCTTCGCACACGGTCGGGCCGATGCGGGCGGCGGCGCGCTTCGTCCAGCGCTGGCTGGTCGAACCGGCGCACCTGGACCAGGTCGCGCGGATCCGCGCCGAGGTGTTCGGCTCGCTGGCCCTGACCGGCCGCGGCCACGGCACCGACAAGGCGCTGCTGCTGGGGCTGGAAGGGCACCAGCCCAACACGGTCGATCCCGATGCCATCCCCGCCGTGCTCGAACGCATCCGCGCGCAGAAGACCCTGCGGCTGGCGCCCAGCCACGCGATCGCCTTCGACGAGAAGCGCGACCTGGTGATGAACAAGCGGCAGAAACTACCGTTCCACACCAACGGCATGCGCTTCACCGCCTACGACGCTGACGGCGCGGTGATCGCCACGCGCGACTACTACTCGGTCGGCGGCGGTTTCGTGGTCAATACCGACGAGGCCGCCGAAGACCGCATCGTCCCCGACCAGACCCCGTTGCCGCATCCGTTCTCCAGCGGCGGGGAGCTGCTGCAGCGCTGCCGCGAGTCGGGGCTGTCGATCGCCCAGCTGATGTTCGCCAACGAACAGGCCTGGCGCGGGCCCGACGCGATCCGCGAAGGCCTGCGCGAGCTGTGGCAGGCGATGCAGGCCTGCGTGGCCCGCGGCATCCGCTGCGACGGCACCCTGCCCGGCGGCCTGCACGTGGTCCGCCGCGCGCCGGCGCTGTACCGCGAACTGTCGTCCAAGCCGGAGGCGGCGATGCGCGATCCACTGACCACGCTGGACTGGGTCAACCTGTACGCGCTGGCGGTCAACGAGGAGAACGCCGCAGGCGGCCGCGTGGTCACCGCGCCGACCAACGGCGCGGCCGGGATCATCCCGTCGGTGCTGCACTACTACGACCGTTTCTGCCCCGGGTCCAGCGAGCAGGGCGTGTTCGATTTCCTGCTCACCGCCGCGGCCATCGGCATCCTCTACAAGGAGAACGCCTCGATCTCCGGGGCCGAGGTCGGCTGCCAGGGCGAGGTCGGCGTGGCCTGTTCGATGGCCGCCGCCGGCCTGGCCGCGGCGCTGGGCGGCAACCCCGGCCAGGTCGAGAACGCCGCCGAGATCGGCATGGAACACAACCTGGGCCTGACCTGCGACCCGATCGGCGGCCTGGTCCAGATCCCCTGCATCGAGCGCAACGCGATGGGCGCAGTCAAGGCGATCAACGCCGTGCGCATGGCGATGCGCGGCGACGGCCAGCACAAGGTCAGCCTGGACAAGGTCATCCGCACCATGCGCGACACCGGCCGCGACATGCAGGACAAGTACAAGGAAACCTCGCGCGGCGGGCTGGCGGTCAACGTCATCGAGTGCTGAGCCGCCCCATACGCCGGCGACTGGAGAAAGGCGGAAAAAACCCGTAAGTTGGTCCCGGGAACAGGGGGGTTCTCGATCGACGTGCCATCCACCAGGGTTCGCCAGCCATGCCTTCCCGGCGTCCGCCGCCTGGCGGGCCTGGCCGCCTGCGCGTGCCTGCTGTGGCTGGCGCTGGCCGTCCCCGCGCGCGCGCTGCAACCGGACAAGGCCTTCCGCGACTACGTGAGCGACACCTGGGGCGTGGAGCATGGGCTGCCGCAGATCAGCGTGCTGTCCATCGTCCAGGACCGCGACGGCTACCTGTGGCTGGGATCGCAGGGCGGCCTGGCGCGCTACGACGGCGCCCGCTTCGTCCGCTACGGCCAGCAGGACGCGCCGGAACTGGGCAGCCACGTCATGGCGCTGCATGCCGGCGCCGACGGCCGGATCTGGATCGGCACCTCGCAGGGCCTGCTGCTGTACCGCGACGGTACGTTCCGCGGCGTACCGGTGGCCAGCGGCCCGGACCGCGCCCAGGGCGCCTTCCCGGTCCGCGCCATCATCGGCGACGGCGACGGTGTGCTGGTCGCCGGGCCGGAGGGGGTCTACGCCAGCGACGGTACCCGCCTGTCCCTGCGCCATGCCACCAACGGCCCGGCGCTGGCCCTGCTGCCGCGCGGCGATGGCCTGTGGGTCGGCAGCACCGGGCAGGTTCTGCGGATCGACACTGACGGCGCCCGCGCCTATCCGCTGCCGGCGGCAGCGGCGCTGGCCCAGGTGTCGCGGCTGGCGGAGGACGCCAACGGCCAGCTCTGGGCCGGCACCGCGATCGGCCTGTACCGGCTGCGCGAAGACCGCTGGGAGTGGGTCGCCGACACCCCGGTCGAAGCCATGCTCGCCGACCGCGACGGCAACCTGTGGGTCGCCAGCCCGCAGCGGCTGGACCGCCTGCGCGAGGGCCGGCTCAACGAAAGCGTCGCCGGCCTGCCGGGCAGCCGCGCGATCCGCACGATCTACGAGGATCGCGACGGCAACCTCTGGCTGGGCAGCGTGATCGACGGCATCACCCGGCTCTGGGACGGATGGACCACCCGCCTGGGGCGCGCGCAGGGCCTGCGCAACCCGCTGCTGTGGTCGATCGCCGCCGGGCCCGATGGCGAGGTCTGGGTCGGCGGCAGTGACGGCGTCGATGTCTATCGCGACGGCCGCTTCCACCGGCGCGTGCCCGGCAGCCGGTTGCCGCATCCGGAGGCCTACAGCCTGCTGGTCGAACGCGACCGCACCTGGATCGGCACCCGCATCGGCGTGGCGGTCCTGCATCGCGGCCGGGTGGAAACCCCGGCGGTGCTGGCGCCGATGCGCGGCGCGCAGATCAACGGCATCGTCCGCGACCGCGGCGGGCGGTTGTGGTTCGCGACGACCCAGGGGCTGTTCCTGCTGTGGCCCGACGGCAGCCTCAGCCGTTACGGCGAGGCCCAGGGCCTGCGCGATCCGCGCGTGCGCCTGGTACACGAAACCCGCGACGGGCGCGTACTGGTCGGCACCAACCGCGGCCTGTACGAATGGCGCGACGGCAGGATCGTGGCCATCGGCCGCGACACCGGCCTGGGCGACGACACCATGGTCACCGCGATCCACGAGCTGGACGACGGCCGCTGGATCGTCGGCAGCACCCAGGGCGAGGAACTGCGGCTGTTCGACGGACGCGCCTGGACGCGGCTGGGCGCCGAGCGTGGCGTGCCGGCCAACATCGCCTTCTTCATCACCAGCGCGCACGGGTATCTATGGGTCGCGGGCATGCGCGGCGTCTACCGGATCCCGCTGGCCGGGCTCGACCACGCGCTTGCCGACCCGGCGCGGCCGGTCCCCGCCGAAATCGTGATCAATTCCGGCGCCGACCGGCCCGGCGGCCAACCGGACAAGTGCTGCAACGGCGCCGGCAACAGCCGTGGCCTGCTGCTCGGCGACACCCTGTGGCTGCCCACCCGCGAGGGCGCGCTGCGGGTGGACACGGCCAAGTTGCAGGCCGCCGGCACCGAGCCGGCGGCGCGGATCGAGCGGCTGCAGGTCCAGGACCGGTGGCTGTATCCGGGCGCTGGCGCCCCCATGCAGCTGCCGCCGGGCGCGCGCGACCTCAAGTTCGAATTCACCGCGCCCTCCTTCCGGCCGATGCGTCCGGTGCAGCTGCGCTACCGCCTGGCCGGCTACGACCACGACTGGCGCGAGACCGACGCCCCGCACCTGCGCAACGCCGGCTACACCAACCTGCCGCCGGGCGACTACAGCTTCGAGGTCGCCGATTTCGCCGGCACCGATCCAGCCGCGCACGCCGCGCGGCTGCGCTTCTCCGTCCCGCCGCGCTGGCACGAGACCCTGGCCTTCCGCCTGCTGCTGCCGTTGCTGGTCGTCGGCCTCGTGTACCTGGCCTACGTATGGCTGCAGCGGCGCCATTCCGGCCAGCGCGCGGCCCTGGAACTGCTGGTGCAGGAGCGCACCCGCGACCTGCAGGCCGCCAACGAACGGCTGGAGGCGCTCAGCTACACCGACCCGCTGACCGGCCTGCACAACCGGCGCTACCTGTCGCGGCAGATCCCGGCCGACCTGTCGTTCTACGAACGCGAGGCGCCGCACCGCGGCGACGCCGGCGTAGCGGTGTTCGCCCTGCTCGACGTGGACCACTTCAAGGCGATCAACGACACCCACGGCCACGCCGCCGGCGACCGCGTGCTCGAACAGCTCGGCGCGCTGCTGACCACGCTGGTGCGCAAGGGCGACTACGTGGTGCGCTGGGGCGGCGAGGAATTCCTGCTGGTGTTCCGCCCGCAGCCGCGCGACAGCATCGCGCAGATCGGCGCCCGGCTGTGCGGCGAGGTGGCCGCGCACGCCTTCGTGCTCGACGACGGCACGCGCCGCCAGCTGACCGCCTCGGTCGGCCTGATCGAATACCCGCTGTTCCCCGAAGCGCCACGCCTGCTGGGCTGGGAGCAGATGGTGACCTTGGCCGACCGCGCGCTGTACCGGGCCAAGTCCGCCGGCCGCAACACGTGGGCCGCGTTCCGCCCCCGCGCGGGCGCGCATCCGCCCGCCGGCATGACCGCGTTCGAAGGCGATCCGACCTGGCTGCTGGAATCGGACCTGGTCGAAGCGCTCGGCCCGGACCCTGGCTCCGGCACCGGTGCCGCCGCGCGGGCCGGCGAGCCGCCCGCTACGCCACGCTGATCCGCAGCACGTCGTCCAGCAGCGCCGCGGCGGTGACTTCCGCACCCGCGCCCGGTCCCTGGATCACCAGCGGCTGCCGCGGATAGCGGTCGCTGGCGACGGCCACGCGGTTGTCGGTGCCGCTGCCGGCGCACAGTGGATGGTCGGCCGGCAACGAGCGCAGGCCCACCGAGGCGCCCTGCCCGTCGAAACGGCCGACGAAGCGCAGCCGCGCGCCGGCGGCACGGGCCTGCAGCAGTTGCGCGGCCAGCGGCGCATCGAGCAGGTCCAGCAGGCCGTCGACGTCCTCCGCCGGCGCAGCGGCGAGCGCGGCCGGCAGCAGCGACTCGACCCGCACCTGGCCCCGCTCCAGCGGCAGGCCCGCCGCGCGCGCCAGGATCAGCAGCTTGCGCCGCACGTCCTCGCCGGACAGGTCGATGCGCGGGTCCGGCTCGGTGTAGCCGGCCGCCGCCGCCTCGCGCACGCAGGCCGAGAACGGCTGCGAACCGTCGTAGCGTCCCAACAGCCAGGCCAGCGAACCGGACAGCACCCCTTCGACCGAATGGATGCGGTCGCCGCCGGCGACCAGCGCGCGCAGGCTGCCCAGCAGCGGCAGGCCGGCGCCAACGGTGGCGCTGTCCCCGTAGCGCGCGCCGGTCTGGCACTGCGCATCGACGATGGCCTGCGAACGGGCCAGCAGCGAACCGTGGCCGAGCTTGTTGGCGGTGACCACGCTGACGCCGCGCGCCAGCCATTCCGCGTGCCAGTCGGCGACCAGTTCGCTGGCGGTGGCGTCGACGACGATGTCGCCGGCTTGCAGCGCCTCCGCCTCGGCCCAGCCCTGCAGCACCACTTCGCGGCGCGGCGCGGCGTTGGCCTGTTCCAGTGCCGCCGCCACGCCCTCCCCGCAGGTCTGCACGCTGCGCGAGTTGGCCAGCCAGGCCACGCGCGGCAGTACCAGGCCGCGCGACTGCAGGCGCTGGTAGCGTTCGACGAAAGCGACGCCGACCGTGCCGGTGCCGAGCAGCGCCAGGCGCGGCGACGCCGGCGCGCGCTCCTTCGCGGCACGTACGGCGCGCTGCGGCCTGAAGCCGGCGACGGCGTTCATGCGTCCACCCGTTTCTGCGCGGCTCCGGCCCGGGCGATCCCGTCGGCGGCCGCCTCGGCCGCCAGCAGCGCCGCGGCGACGTCGGCCACCAGGTCCTCGCAGGCCTCGATGCCGATCGACAGGCGCAGCAGGCCGTCGGAAATGCCGGCCTTGGCCCGCGCTTCGGCGCTCATCGCCGCATGGGTCATCGTCGCCGGATGCGCGACCAGGCTTTCCACTCCGCCCAGCGACTCGGCCAGGGTGAACCAGCGCAGCGCGTCGACGAACGCGCGCACCGCAGGTTCGCCGCCGCGCAGTTCGAAGCTGAGCATCGCGCCGAAACCGCTCTGCTGGCGCGCGGCCAGCGCGTGGCCCGGATGCGATTCCAGGCCCGGGAAATACACCTTCTCCACCGCGGAGTGGCCGTCCAGCAGCGCGGCGATCGCCGCCGCGTTCTCCTGGTGCACGCGCATGCGCGCGTCCAGCGTGCGCAGGCCGCGCAGGGTCAGGAAGGCGTCGAACGGCGAGCCGGTCAGGCCCAGGGCATTGGCCCACCACACCAGCTGCTGGTGCAGCTCGGCATCGCGCGCCACCACCGCACCGCCGACCACGTCGCTGTGGCCGTTGACGTACTTGGTGGTCGAATGCAGGACCAGGTCGGCGCCGAACGCCAGTGGCTTCTGCAGCGCCGGCGACAGGAAGGTGTTGTCCACCACTACCAGCGCGCCGGCCTTGTGCGCGGCGTCGATCACGAAGCGCAGGTCGGTGATGCGCAGCAGCGGGTTGGACGGGGTTTCCACCAGCACCAGCTTCGGCGACTGGCCCAGCGCGTCGGCCAGCGAACGCGGGTCGGTCAGGTCGGCGGTGATCAGTTCGAAATGGCCCTTGGCCGCCAGCGCGTTGAACAGGCGCCAGCTGCCGCCATAGGCGTCGTGCGGCACCACCAGCCGGTCGCCGGGCTGCAGCAGCGCGTTGAGCACCAGGTTGATCGCGCCCATGCCGGTGGCGGTGACCACGCCGCCGGCGCCGCCCTCCAGTTCGGCCAGCGCCTCGCCGAGCAGGTCGCGGGTCGGATTGCCGCTGCGGGTGTAGTCGTACTGGCGCTTGTTGCCGAAGCCGTCGAAGCTGAAGTTGCTCGACAGCACGATCGGCGGGGTGACCGCGCCGTAGGCGGTGTCGCGGTCGATGCCGGCGCGCACGGCCGCGGTGGCCGGGCGACAGCCGGTGGTGGCATTGGCGGGGGAGGTGTTCTGGCTCACTTGGCGGCTCCGGTGCCGCGCAGCACGGCGGCGAGAATGAGGTCGATGCGGTCGGTTTCCTTGAGGAAGGCGTCATGGCCGTACGGCGAGCGCAGCACGCGCAGCTGGCCGCGGCCGTGCAGGCCCTCGACCAGGGTCACCGAGTCGGCCAGCGGCACCAGGCGGTCGCCTTCCACCGCCACCACGGTCACCGGGACCGGCACCGCAGCCGGGTCGAGCCGGTGCAGGTCGATGGATTCGGACAGGCGCAGGTAGGCGGTCACCGGCGTACGCGCGACGTATTGCGCACCGGCCGCGTCCAGGTAGTCCTCCGCGGCGCAGCGCACGCGGCCGTTGACGATCTCCGGCGCGGCGTCGAAGCGTTCGCCGAATTCCTCCGGCGTGCGATAGCTGAGCATCGCGAACTGCCGCGCCAGGGCCAGGCCCTGCGCGTCGGCGCACTGCAGCTGGCCCAGCGCGACCGCGCGGCGCTGCAGCGCGCGCCAGGCCGAGGCGTACGGATGCGGCTTGTGCGCGCCGCTGACCGCGACCAGCCGCTGCAGCCGCGCCGGGTGCCGGGCGGCGAACTGCAGGCCGACCATGGCGCCGTAGGAATAGCCGACGAAGGCCTGCAGGGACTCGATCTCCAGCGCGTCCAGCAGCGCGGCGATGGCGTCGGCCTGGTCGGTGGTGTCGATCGGCGCGTCGAGGCGACCGTCGGCACCCACGTAGTCGAAGGCGAGGATGCGGGTGCGCGCCGGATCGAGCGCGCGGCTACCGGCGACCAGGGCGTTGGCCCAGCCCGGCTCGGCGAAAGCGTCGCTGGCCGAGACGTGGCGATGCGCGGAAATGCCGCCGGCGACGAACACCACCGGCGCACCGGCCGGACCCTGCACCTCGTAGCGCAGCACCACCTGGCGCACGCCGGCATGGCGCATCGGCAACGCCACCGCGATCTCGCCGCGCGACGCGGACGGCGCGGCATCGCCGGCGGGCGGCACGACGATGGAAGTGGACTCGGAGGATTCTGACTGCAGGGCGGTGTTCACGAGGCTCATGGCGCGTTCCGGGAGGAAAACCGCCATCGAGCCTTCGCGGGGCCCGCGTTCGCCGTGCGTGGCACGGATCGAACCATCTTCCGGCAGACCGCTGGGGTCCCCGCAGGATTTGGCACCAACGCGGGCGCTTGCGCGTTCCGCTGGCTGCCCCGGCATCAAAGGGCCTGTCCCTCCGCCGGTCTCGATGGCCGGCACAGACTGCCACCGGCACCGGGGCCTGTCAATCGTTTCATCCGGATGGAGCGATGTATGAATGATCTTCACGTTGCCGCCGGGTCTGCCGATAATGGCCGCCTATGCCGCCCCTCCCCCGATTCCAGTGGGCCGCCACGCTGCTGTGCGCGGTCGCCACCCTGCTCGTGCCCCTGGCGGTCGCGGCCGCGACGGCGCCGACCCCAATCCCGGTCGTCCCCGAGTCCTGGATCTCCACTCCCCTGCCCGGCGAGGAAATGGACTCGCTCGCCGTCTGGGCCCCGGACGCGGATCGGCTCTGGCTGCTGGCCACAGCCAAGCAGGGCGAACGTCTGCTGCTGTTCGACGGCAACAGCGGCGTGCGCCTCGGCGCCTCGGGCGGACGGGGCGACGGCCCGGGTCAGTTCCAGCGTCCCAACGGTGTGGCCGTGTCCGGCGACCTGCTGTTCGTGGTCGACCGCGACAACCATCGCGTACAGGTCCTGCACCTGCCCGATTTCGCCGCGCTGGGCGAGTTCGGTACCGGCGAACTGCGCCTGCCCTACGGCCTCTGGGTCGACGGTTCCGCCACCGGTGCCGCCACCGTCTACGTGACCGACAGCTTCATGGCCGATTTCGCCACCGCGCAGCTGCCGCCGCGCGAGCAGCTGGCCGAACGCATCAAGCGCTACCAGGTCGCGGTCGATGCCGCCGGGCACCTGCAGACGCGTTACCTCGGCGCGTTCGGCGACACCGGCGACGCCGGAGCACTGCGGATGGTCGAGTCGATCGCCGGCGACCCGGGCCACGACCGCCTGTTGATCGCCGAAGAGGACAACCGGGTCGGTTCCACCCTGCGCGAATATTCGCTGGATGGCCGCTTCCTCGGCCGCAACCTGCCTCCGTTCGAGGACGACGCCGAGGGTGTGGCCCTGTGGGCCTGCGGTGCCGATGCCGGCTACTGGGTCGCGGTGGACCAGCTGGATCCGACCCGGTTCCGCCTGTTCGAGCGGACCTCGCTGGCGCCGGCCGGAAGCTTCAGCGGGACGCGGACCGCGCTGACCGACGGCATCGCCCTGCACGCGGGCCCGAGCGCGCGCTTCCCGCACGGCGTCCTGTTCGCCCTGCACGCCGACCGCGCGGTCGCGGCCTTCGACCTGGGCCGGGTCGCGCGCCGGCTGCGGTTGTCGCCCGCCTGCAGCGGATGAAGCACGCCCGCGCGATCGGCTGGCTGACGCTCGCCACGATGCTGGTCGCGGCGATCCCGGCCGAGGCGGCGCGCTTCTGGCGCTGGAAGGACACCCAGGGCGCGCCGGCCTACGGCGACCGCCCGCCCGCCGGCGAGGTGCAGGACGTGCGCACGGCCACCTTCCGCAACCCGCCCGGCGATCCGGTGGCGCTGCGCGTACAGGACCGTGGCAGCCATTACGAAGTGCTGGCCGCGAACCGCTCGCCGGGACCGGTCGAGGTGCAGGTGGCGCTGCGCGGCGCCGAGAACGTGCAGCCGGTGCCGGCCATGCCCGCGCGCACGGTCGTGCCCGGTGGCGGCGACAAGGTGGTCGCGCGCATCTACCGGATCGACCCGCGGCTGGCCAGCCGCTTCGAGGTGGTCATGGACCAGCTGCCGGGCGACCCGCAGGCGCGTCCGTTCGACTTCGAATACCGGCTGCCGTTCGACTACGGGCAGGTCCGCGTCGACCAGGGCTTCGGCGGGCGCTTCAGCCATGCCGACGCACAGAATTTCTACGCCGTGGATTTCGCCGTGCCCGAGGGCACGCCGGTATTGGCCGCGCGCGGCGGCGTGGTCGTGCAGGTGGAATCGGACTTCGAACGCGCCGGCCTGGACCGCGAGCGCTACGGCGGCCGCGCCAACTACATCCGGATCCTGCACGACGATGGCAGCATGGCGCTCTACGCGCACCTGAAGCCCGAAGGCGTGCAGGTGCGCGTCGGCCAGCAGGTCCGCCAGGGCCAGCGCATCGCCCTGTCCGGCAACACCGGCTACAGCACCGCTCCGCACCTGCATTTCGTGGTCCAGGTCAACGCCGGCATGCAGCTGCGGGCGATCCCGTTCCGGATGTTCGGCGCCCTGGGCGAGCTGAAATTCGCCCGCGACGAGACTTCCGGCGGCCACTGACCCGGCGGCCCGCGGGCACCCCGTCCCGCTCCCGTATAATCGGCCGCTTCCGCAAGCCTCCCCGCGCCCCACGGCGCCTGCCCCCATGTCCGAAGTCTCCACCGAAGCCGCGCGCCGGCGCACCTTCGCGATCATCTCGCACCCCGACGCCGGCAAGACCACACTGACCGAAAAGCTGCTGCTGTTCGGGGGCGCGATCCAGATGGCCGGCTCGGTGAAGGGCCGCAAGGCCGCCCGCCATGCCACCTCCGACTGGATGGCGCTGGAGAAGGAGCGCGGCATCTCGGTCACCTCCTCGGTGATGCAGTTCCCCTACGAGGGCCGCATCGTCAATCTGCTCGACACCCCCGGCCACGCCGACTTCGGCGAGGACACCTACCGCGTGCTCACCGCGGTCGACTCGGCGCTGATGGTCATCGACGTGGCCAAGGGCGTGGAGGAGCGCACGATCAAGCTGATGGAGGTGTGCCGCCTGCGCACCACCCCGATCATGACTTTCGTCAACAAGCTCGACCGCGAGGGCAAGGACCCGATCGACCTGCTCGACGAGGTCGAGACCGTGCTCGGCATCCAGTGCGCGCCGGTGACCTGGCCGATCGGCATGGGCCAGCGGCTGAAGGGCGTGGTCCACCTGGTCACCGGCGAGGTCCACCTGTACGAGCCGGGCCGCAACTTCACCCGCCAGGACTCGACCATCTTCCCCTCGCTCGACGCGCCGGGGCTGGAGGAGAGGATCGGTGCGCCGATGCTGGCCCAGCTGCGCGACGAACTCGAACTGGTGCAGGGCGCCAGCCACACGTTCGACAAGGACGCCTACCTGCGCGGCGAGCAGACGCCGGTGTTCTTCGGCTCTGGCGTGAACAACTTCGGCGTGCAGCCGCTGCTGGACTTCTTCGTCGAGCACGCGCCCCCGCCGCAGCCGCATGCCACCACCGGCCGCGAGGTGGCGCCGCAGGAAGGCAAGCTGACCGGCTTCGTGTTCAAGATCCAGGCCAACATGGATCCGCAGCACCGCGACCGGGTAGCGTTCATGCGCGTGTGCTCGGGCCGGTTCGCGGCCGGCATGAAGGCCTTTCACGTGCGCACCGGCAAGGAAGTGAAGCTGGCCAACGCGCTGACCTTCATGGCCTCCGACCGCGAGATCGCCGCCGAGGCGTTCCCGGGCGATGTGATCGGCATCCACAACCACGGCACCATCTCCATCGGCGACACCTTCACCGAAGGCGAGGCGCTGAGCTTCACCGGCATCCCCAATTTCGCCCCGGAACTGTTCCGCCGCGCCCGCCTGCGCGACCCGCTCAAGCTCAAGCAGCTGCAGAAGGGCTTGGCCCAGCTCTCGGAAGAAGGCGCGACCCAGTTCTTCCGCCCGCTGATGAGCAACGACCTGATCCTCGGCGCGGTAGGCGTGCTGCAGTTCGACGTGGTCGCCTACCGGCTCAAGGACGAGTACGGCGTGGACGCCAGCTTCGAGCCGGTCGGCGTGGCGACCGCACGCTGGATCCAGTGCGCCGATGCGAAGAAGCTGGAGGAGTTCCGCGAGAAGAACGCGATGAACCTGTCCATCGATGCGGCCGGCGAGCTGGTCTACCTGGCGCCGACCCGGGTCAACCTGCAGCTGGCCCAGGAGCGCGCGCCGGGCGTGGTCTTCCGTGCCACCCGCGAGCACGCGTACAGCGTCGCGGTCGATTGAGCGGGCGGGGCGCCGGGGATGCGTCCGCCTGAACCATCCCGTTTCGGCGCGGCGCGTACAGGTGCGTGCGCGGCGCCGTTGAAGTAACGTGCGGCGCATGCCGGCCTCCCCCACCTCCGCCAGCAGTACCGCGCACGAGTTGCGCGACGAGATCGCCAATGCCTTGACGCATGGCGTCGGCGCCGCCGCCGCGCTGGCCGGCGGCGCGGTGCTGATCACTCTGGCGGCGATCCACGGCGACGGCTGGCAACTGGCCGGCGCGATCGTGTTCGGCGTGGCGCTGCTGCTGCTGTACACCGCCTCGACCCTGTACCACGCGATCCAGCATCCGGTCGCCAAGGGCCGGTTGAAGGTGTTCGACCATTGCGCGATCTACCTGCTGATCGCAGGCTCCTACACCCCGTTCACCCTCATCGGATTGCGCGGACCGTGGGGCTGGGGCCTGTTCGCGGCGATCTGGACGATCGCCCTGGCGGGGGTGGTGTTCAAGCTGTTCTACACCGGCCGTTTCCCGCGCCTGTCCACCGCGCTCTACATCGCCATGGGCTGGCTGGTGGTGGTGGCGCTGAAGCCGATGCTCGCCTCGATCGACGCCTGGACGCTGGGCTGGCTGCTGGCCGGCGGCGTGTTCTACACGCTGGGGACGTATTTCTACCACCGCGAGTCGATCCCCTACTCGCATGCGATCTGGCACCTGTTCGTGATCGCCGGCAGCGTCTGCCACTTCGTCGCGGTCAGCGCGCAGGTGCTGATGCCGCGCCTGCATCACGGCTGAATCCGCCGCCAAGATGGCGTGAACATCGCGGCATGCGTTCGCATGCCGTCCACGCCGGCTGCCGATACTGGCCGCATGTCCGCGACTGCTCAGCCTCCACGATCCTGGCGCCACTGGCGTCCATCGCGCCGCACCGGCATCGTCCTGGCGGTCGTCGCGGCCTTGCTGCTGGTGCTGTGGCTGGTGTTCGACTGGAACTGGTTCAAGGGTCCGGTGGAACGCGCGGTGACCAGCGCCACCGGCCGCGAGTTCCATATCGACGGCGACCTGGACGTGGATCTGGGCCGCGCCATCACCGTTTCCGCCGACCGGTTGCGCCTGGCCAATCCAGCGTGGTCGAAGGAGAAGCGGATGGGCAGCGTGGAGCGCGTGGAGATCGACATCGCACCCTGGCCGCTGCTTGCGCTGCGCCTGCACATGAAGGAAGTGCGCGCCACCCGGCCGGACATCCGGCTGGAAACCGCACCCGAAGGCAAAACGGGCGGCAACTGGACATTCGGCGACGCCGACACGCGCGACGAAGGCGAGCCGCGCTGGCGCCTGGACCGGCTGTGGATCGACGACGGCCACCTGCGTTTCACCGACGCGATGGAGAAGACCGACATCGACATCGCCCTGGCGAGCGTGGCGCCGGAACCCGGGCAACCGCGCGGCGCCTCTCCGGTGGCGGTGGAAGGCAGCGGCCACTGGCATGGCGCCGCGTTCCGGCTCGAAGGCCAGGCCGCCTCGCCACTGGCTCTGGCCGATACCGATACCCCGTACCGCATCGACCTGGCCGCCAGTGCCGGCGCGACGCATGCCCAGGCCAGCGGCACGCTGACCAATCCGTTCCGCTTCCGCAACTTCGACCTGCGCATGGCACTTTCCGGGCGCGACCTGGAAGACCTGTATCCCCTGCTCGGCCTGGCGCTGCCGCCGTCGCCGCCGTACCGGCTCGACGGACAGCTGCGCCGCAATGGCGACCTGTGGCGCTACGACGGCTTCGCCGGCAAGGTCGGCGACAGCGACCTGGCCGGGGACGTACAGGTCGACGCCTCCGGCCCGCGTCCCATGTTCCGCGCGCAGCTGCTGTCGAAGAAGCTGGACTTCGACGACCTCGCCGGCTTCATCGGCGCGCCGCCGTCCACCGGCAGCGGCGAAACCGCAAATGCCTCGCAGAAGGCCCAGTCGGCGAAGCTGGCCGCCAGTCCGCGCGTGCTGCCGGACACGCCCTACAACCTGGCCAAGCTGCGGGCGATGGACGCGGACGTGCGCTGGCGCGCACTGCGCATCCAGGCACCGAAGGTGCCGATGATCGAGGACATGGATGCGCACCTGCTGCTGGATGCCGGCCTGCTGCGGCTGGAGCCGCTGGATTTCGGCGTGGCCGGCGGCAACGTGCGTTCCACCATCCGCATGGATGCGCGCCGCGAGCCGATCGACACCCGCGCGACGATCGCCGTGCGCGGCGTGGAACTGCCCAGACTGCTGATGAAGGCGGAACTGGCGCAGGGCGCCATCGGTCGCATCGGCGGCGACATCGCGCTGCACGGCCACGGCAATTCAATCGCCGCCATCCTCGGCAGCGCCGACGGCGACGTCGGCCTGGGCATGGGCCGCGGCCGGATCAGCAACCTGGTGATGGAGCTGGCCGGCCTGGACATCGCCGAAGCGCTCAAGTTCCTGCTCACCGAGGACCGGCAGGTGCCGATCCGCTGCGCCTTCGCCGACTTCGGGGTGAAGGACGGGCTGATGACTTCGCGCGCGCTGGCCTTCGACAGCACCGACACGATCATCGTCGGCGAGGGCACGATCAACCTGAAGGACGAGAGCCTGGACCTGCTGCTGAAGCCACGTCCCAAGGACCGCAGCATCCTGACCTTCCGCTCGCCGCTGCGCATGGGCGGGACGTTCAAGGATCCATCGTTCCGGCCGGACTTCGCCGCGCTCGGCCTGCGCGGCGCGATCGCCATCGCGCTCGGCACCATCACCCCGCCGGCCGCGCTGCTGGCCACCTTCGAACCCGGACCGGGCGAGGACAGCGATTGCGGCGGGCGATACGCGCGGTAGGCGTGCATGCGTCGCCTTCCACGAAGGGCACCATGGGCGACACGGACGTCGGGATCATGGGGAGGCTGCCTGTGCCGCCTCGGGCCGCCGGGACCGGCTCTTTACGGCAGCCGCGGCGCTTTTTCTGCAGGAGCCCGTCTTGCGGGCGACGCTGGGGTATCGGAAGCCCGAACGCGTCACTTGGCCACCGGCGTCGCGTCGCCCGCAAGACGGGCTCCTACAGGACGCGCGGTCGCCGGTCAGCTGGCGATGTAGCGCTGCAGCTGCTCCAGTTCCATCTGCTGGTCGGCGATCACCGCCTTGACCATGTCGCCGATGGAGACCACTCCGACCACGCTGTCGCCTTCCACCACCGGCAGATGGCGGATCCGGCACTCGGTCATCAGCTGCATGCAGGCCGGCACGCTCGTGTCCGGGCCCACCGTGACCACCTGCGTGGTCATGATGGCGCTGGCCGGCGTATCGGCCGAGGAGCGCCCCTGCAGCACCACCTTCCGCGCGTAGTCGCGTTCGGACAGGATGCCGGCGAGCATCTCCCCGCGCAGCACCAGCACCGCGCCGATCGACTTGTCGGCCATCAGCCGGATCGCCTCGACCACCGGCGCTTCCGGCGCCACCGCGTAGATCTCAGCCGGCTTGTCCGCCAGCACTTGACGTACCGTGCGCATGGGCGCCTCCGTCAGCGGGTTCCTGCGCGGAGGATACTCCTGCCGACGCCGGTTGCCACGTGTCCACCAGGTACAGTGGCCGCTGCTTGACCTCGTCGTACAGGCGGCCCAGGTATTCGCCGATCAGGCCCAGTGCGATCAGCTGCACGCCGCCCAGGAACAGGATCACCACCATCATCGTCGGCCAGCCGGCGACCGGGTCGCCCCACAGCAGCGTCTTGGCCACGATCGCCAAGCCGACCACGAACGCGACCAGCGCCGTCAGCAGGCCCGCGTAGGTGGCCACCCGCAGCGGCGCGGTGGAGAAGCTGGTGATGCCTTCCAGGGCGAAGTTCCACAGGCCCCAGATGCCGAAATTGCTGCGCCCGGCCAGCCGCGGCGCACGCCGGTACGGCAGTGCGATGCTGCGGAAACCGACCCAGCCGAACAGGCCCTTCATGAAACGGTGGCGCTCGCGCAGCTGCGCCAGCGCCGCCAGCGAGCGCGGCGACAGCAGCCGATAGTCGCCGGTGTCGGCCGGCACCGGCGTATGCGATAGCCGACGCATCACCCGGTAGAACACGGCGGCGGTGGCGCGCTTGAGCCAGCCCTCGCCCTCGCGCGCGATGCGGGTGCCATGGACGTCGTCCCAGCCCTCGCGCCAGCGCGCCACGAACTCGGGGATCAATTCCGGCGGGTCCTGGCCGTCCGCATCGAGGATCATCGCCGCGCCTTCCACCACCTGGTCCAGGCCGGCGGTCAGCGCCGCCTCCTTGCCGAAGTTGCGCGACAGCCGCAGCAGCGCGACCTGCGGATCGGTGGCGGCGATCCCGCCCAGCACCCGCCAGGTATCGTCCCGGCTGCCGTCGTCGACGTACAGCACGCGCGTGCGCAGGCCCACCAGGCCCGCCAGCGCCGCGCGGATCCGCGGATGCAGCAGCGGCAAGGCCTCGGCCTCGTTGTGGGCCGCCACCACCACGGTCAGGATGTCGTGTCGCGGATCGATGTGCATGGGCCACCGAAGGTGAGGGGCCCGGCCGGCCACGGCCGACGGGCCGGGTCAGTCAGTCCAGCTGTTCCAGGTAGTCGCGGCCGCCCAGCTGGCGCATCTGCCGCTGGATCCAGGCCGCGCGGCGCTGCACGTAGGGTCCGGGGTGCGCCGCGCTGTAGCGCCGGGGCGCGGGCAGCACCGCCGCCAGGCGCGCGCTCTGCTCAGCGGTCAGCTGGCTGGCATCCTTGTGCCAGTAGCTGCGCGCGGCAGCCTGCGCGCCGTAGATGCCGTCGCCGAACTCGGCCACGTTGAGATGGACCTCCAGGATCCGCTGCTTGGGCCACATCGCCTCGATCAGCAGCGTGTACCAGGCCTCCAGCCCCTTGCGCAGCCAGCTGCGCCCCTGCCAGAGGAACAGGTTCTTGGCCACCTGCTGGCTGATCGTGCTGCCGCCGCGCACGCGCTTGCCGCGCGCGTTGTGGTCGATCGCCTTCTCGATCGCGTCCAGGTCGAAGCCCGAATGGGTGGCGAAACGCTGATCCTCGGCGGCGATGACGGCCATCGGCAGGTACGGCGAAATGTCCTCCAGGCCGCGCCAGTCGTAGGCCACCCGGAATCCCCGGTCACCCTGCCGCCAGGCCTCCGCCTGCCGGGCCAGCATGAACGCCGAGGTCGGCGGATCGACGAAGCGCAGCACCGCCACCTGCAGCGCCGTGAACGCAACGAACAGCAGCGGCAGCCACAGCAGCCACTTCCACGGGCGCCGCCTGCGCTTGCCGGTCCTGCTTTCGATGCCCCGCCCCCTGTCTGTCCGCGCCCGCGGCCATGATAATGCGCCTGCCCATCCACCTGGCACCGCCATGAACAGCCGCCCGCCCGCGCAGCTCGCCAACCTTGTCGCCGAAGCCGAATCCCTGACCAAGGCCGGACGACCACAGGAGGCGTACGGGTTGTGGGAGCGAATCCTGGCCGTCGACCCCGGGCACGCCACCGCGCTCAACCAGCTTGGCGCCCTGACCCTGGCCCACGGCGAGCTGGATCTGGCCGAGTCCTATCTGGAGCGCGCTGTGGCGATTTCGCCGCGGATCGCTACCGCCCACGCCAGCCTGTCGCGGCTGCACGCGATCCGCGGCGACCGCGAACGCGCACTGGCTTCGATCGAGGTGGCGATCCAGATCGATCCGACAGCTTGGGTACCCCACATGCAGAAGGCACGCCTGCTGGAGGAAGTGGGCCAGTTGCGCCAGGCCGGGCTGCACTGGGGAAGCGCATTGAACTACATGCCCGAACCGGTCAAGCGGCAGCAGCACATGGAACAGACGGTACTGCACGCGCAGACGGCGGTGCGCCGCAACCAGGACGAATTGGCCACGCATCTGGAGGATGGCATTGCGCCGATGCTGCAGGGACACGACCACCGGGAAGTCGAGCGCATCCGCCACAGCCTGGACATCCTCGCCGGCCGCCGCAGCTTCGTCACCGCCAAGCCGCTGACCCTGCCGATCCCGCGCCTGCCGGCTATACCGATCTTCCACCGCGAGGACTTCGACTGGGCGCCCGGGGTGGAAGCCGCATTCCCGGACATCCTGGGCGAACTGCATGCGCTGCTGGAGCGCGACGAAGGTTTCGTGCCGTATGTGCAGACCCCCGAGGGCTCGCCCAAGGGCCAGTTCGCACCGCTGGACCGCAACATCGACTGGGGCGCCTATTTCCTGTGGAAGAACGGCAAGCGGATCCACGATCACGCCGACCGCTGCCCGCGTACCGAAGAGGCCATCGCCCTCGCGCCGCAGATGAAGGTGCCCGGCCGCGCACCAGTGGTCTTCTTCTCCGCGCTCAAGCCCGGCGTGCACATCCCGCCGCACAACGGCGCCACCAATGCGCGCCTGACCGTACACCTGCCGCTGATCATCCCGCCCGACTGCGCGCTGCGCGTCGGCGAGGAGACCCATGTGTGGGAACCCGGCAGGCTGGTCATGTTCGACGACACCATCCGCCACGAGGCCTGGAACCGCAGCGACCGCCTGCGCGTGGTGCTGATCTTCGACGTCTGGCACCCCATGCTCAGCGCGCTGGAGCGCGAACTCGTGGCTGCGATGACCACCGGCCTGATCGGCTTCTACGGCCACGACGCCGACCTGGGGGAACTGTGAACGGAACCGGCGACGACCTGCTGACCCGCTTCCTGCTGCCTGGCGCCGGCGTGCGCGGCGTGCACGTGCGCCTGTCCGGAAGCTGGACGACGCTGCTGTCGCACGCCACCTATCCACCCGTGGCAAGGCGCCTGCTCGGCGAAGCGTGCGCGGCGGCAGCGCTGCTCACCGCGCACGTCAAGATCGACGGCCGCCTTTCGCTGCAGCTGCGTGCCGACACCGGCCTGAAACTGCTGTTCGCCGAATGCACCGCCGCCGGCAGCCTGCGCGGGATCGTGCAACTGGACGACGGTGCCGACGCGCCGCCCGACCTGCGCAGGCTCGACCACCCGATGCTGGCCGTCACCATCGAGAACCCCGGCCTGGATCCCCGCGAGCCGTTGCGCTATCAGAGCCTGGTCGAACTGTCGTCGCCGACCCTGGACGAGGTCCTGGAAGACTACTTCCGCCAGTCCGAGCAGCTGCCCAGCCGCTTGCTGCTGGCCGCCGACGGCACGCATGCCTGCGGCCTGATGCTGCAGAAGCTGCCCGGCGACGAGGGCGACGATGACGGCTGGGCGCGGGCGGGCGCGCTGTTCGACACCCTGGCGGCCGATGAACTGGCCACCACGCCGGGCCCGGTACTCCTGCACCGGCTGTTCCACGAGGAGACGCCACAGGTCCTGGCGGAAAAGGCGCTGGCGTTCGGCTGCTCGTGCTCGCACGAGCGGGTCGCGGCCATGCTGCAGTCGCTGGGCGAGGAGGAAGCGCGAGCGGCCGCACAGGATGGCCAGGCCCAGATCCAGTGCGGGTTCTGCGGTCGCCAATATCACTTCCCTTTGGCGGAAATCGGCGTATTGTTCGACCAGCCGGCGGCGACCGTACCGGCCCCGGATCGCTTGCAGTAACCGGTTACATCGGCAACGGTCCAGCTGTTCTGGGGAGGGCGGCAACTTGTTAATCAATCGTAAATCCCATACGATGGCATTCCCGACCGCACGGGAACTGCCGTGCCGTCCGAAGGTCTGAAGGACCGACGATGCGACTTCGCCGCCTGCCACTGCTGGCCGTCCTGCTGACCGCGCTCTGCGCGGCCTCGGCGGCGCACGCCCAGGGCCGGCCGGCCGGCAGCGACCAGCAGACCGTCCTGCCGGTCTGGAACAAGGGCAGCGGCAAGGTCGAGGCGGTCCTGTTGCTCGAGCCCACCGGCGAGACTGGCCCGGGCGCGCGCTGGCATTTCGGCAACAGCTCCCTCGACGCCGCCTTCGGCCTGGGTGCCGGCGACTCGCTGGGCCTGCTGTGCAGCGGCCCCGGTGGCGCGAACATCAGCAATCTCGCCAGCCACTGCCTGCTGGCCAGCCTGGGTGCGGACGGGCACGACGGCAACGGCGCGCGGCGCTTGTCGGCGACCACCGCCATCGAGCGTCAGGGCAACCGTTTCGGACTGTCCACCGGCGTCACCCAGAGTGCCGGCCTGCCGGCCTGGCTGAGCGCCGACAGCGGCGCCACCTTCGCCAACGCCGACCATGTCGAGCAGAACGACCTGCAGGTCTTCGGCCAGAAGAGCATAGGCACCGAAGCCTATGTCTCCATCGCCGGCACCTATGCCCGCGCCCGCCTCGTCCCCCTCGCCGACGCCGCCCCCGGGCTGGCCGACCGCTGGGACAGCAAGAGCCTGAGCGTGGGCGGCGGCTACGGCCCCTTCAGCGCGAGCATCATCGGCCGCGTCGTCGATGTGCCCGGCCAGCCGGACGGCAAGTGGGAAGGCCTGGGCCTGGGCCTGACCTGGCGCACCCCGTGGAGCGGCCAACTCACCGTCGGCGCGGAGAACGTGGTCACCCGCGGCAAGAATCCTTTCTCGCCGTCGAACGGCGACGCCGACGAAGGCACGGTGCCCTACGTCCGCTACGAGCAGGGCCTCTGACGGTTCTTTGCAGGCTCCTGGCGGCTTCGCCTGCGCGGACGGCAGATTCGCTTCTGGATCGTCGGTGTGACCTTGGCGGCGGGCGATAATACGCGCCCTTCCCCGCAACCTGCGCCATCGATGACGGCCACCGGATCTTTCCCCCACACGCTGCAGCAGGCACAGGCACTCGAGCGCGAGGGGCGGATCGATGACGCCCGCCGCCTGTTGCGGGACGCGGCGACGGAAGCCGGAACGGATCCGGACTCGCATCGCGCCATCGCGCAGATCGCCATGCGACTTGGGGATCCCGCCATGGCCCTGGCACGGATGTGGCAAGCCATTGACCTGGCCCCCACCGACCCGTCCCTGCGTTTCCAGCTCGCCTGCCTCCTGGCCCACGAAGACCGGCATGGCGAAGCGCTCGACCAGTTCCAGCGCATTACCGCGGTCCAGCCAGACCATGCCCAGGCGTGGTATCTGCTTGGCATTACCCGGCAACGGCTGGGGCGCCATGGCGATGCCCTGCAGGCATTGCGCCGGGCCCGGGCATTGGCCCCGGGAAATAGCCGCGTCCCGCGGGCACTGGCGGAATCGGAGTTCCAAGCCGGCTATCCGGAGGATGCCTTGCCGCTGTGGCAAGCCTTGTTGCAGGAGCATCCGGACGAGGCCGGCGTGGTGTTGCGCGCATCCGAAACCCTCAACCGGCTCGGCAGGCATGGCGAGGCGCTTTCACTGCTGCGACACGCCACCGAGCGCCATCCGCAGACCGGCGACCTGTGGATGGCATTGGCCCAGACCGAAGAAGATGCCGGCGACCGTGATGCGGCACGCGCCGCCTACCGCTCCGCGCTGGCCCGGCAACCCGACTGGGCATTCCCGGTGAGCGGGCTGCTGGGGCTGGACCGCGGCAAGGCGGACGACAGCCTCGTCGAACAGGCCGAACGCCTCATGGCTCGCGCCGATCTTCCGGATCCGGAGCGCGCACTCATCGGCTATGAACTGGGCAAGGTGTTCGATGGTCGGGGTCGCTACGAGGCTGCCATGGACTGCTGGCACCAGGCAAATGCCGCCCGGCGGCGCGTGATCGGGCCTGGCGATGCGGGTGCGCTGCAAGCCAGCGTCGAGCGCATCGTCGATGTACAGACCCGTGATCGATTGATGGCGCGCAAGGCGCGCTGGTCCGGCAATCCGGATCCACGCCCGCTGTTCATCGTCGGCATGCCGCGCAGCGGTACCACCCTGACCGAGCAGATCCTGGCCGCGCACCCCGCCGGCCACGGTTGCGGCGAGCTTCCCGACATCGCCCTGATCGCGCGCAACCTGCCGCCCGAAGCCGGACCGGGCAGCGCCTGGCCGGAATGCATCGACGCGCTCCCCGACCGTGCCCTGGACGCTGCGGCGCAGCGCTACCTGCGTGCGGCGACCCGCCATGCACCGGTAGACGCCCTGCGTCTTGTCGACAAGGCGCCTCTGAATTTCATCCATCTGGGCCTGATCGCACTGCTATTCCCCAACGCCCGGATAGTCTGGTGCCGCCGCGATCCGCGCGACATCGCGGTCTCGGTCTACGGCGAGAACTTCTCGCTCGAGGAACGGCTGGCGACCCGCTTCGAAGACATCGGCCGCTACATCAACCTGCAGACGCGCCTGATGCGGCACTGGCAAGCCGAGCTGCCGCTGCCGATCCTGGAACTGGACTACGAACAGCTGGCTACCGATCCTGAATTCCAGGCGCGCAGGCTGGTGGACTTCGCAGGCCTGGGCTGGGACCCGGCCTGCCTGGAATTCCACCGCAGCGAACGCGGCGTGCAGACACCCAGCCGATGGCAGGTCAAGCAGCCGATCTATACACGCTCGATCGGCCGCTGGCGCCAGTACGAGCGGCACCTGGAGGCCTTGCTTCCGGTGCTGGACGCGGACTCCTACCCGACGGCGGCGCCCGGCGCTGCGACGAACGACCAGCCGAGTACGCCCTCGGACTGACGCAACTCGCCCACTTCGATGACTGCATGCGGGCGGGCCGCATGCACCGCGTGCACCAGCTGTTCGAGCTGCTCCGGCTCCAGGGCATGGGCGACCATTTCCGCCGTGCGCAGCCGCGCCTCCTCCAGGCTCAGTCTGTAGGCGTCAAGCCTGGCCAGCGATTCACGGGCATCGCCACCGGTGAGCCCCAGCAGACCATGCACCGCCTCACGTGCTTCCAGCAGCAGATCCGGCGCGAACGAAGCTTGCGCGGCCACCGCCAGGTCTTGTGTGGCCCGGTTGTAGTTCACGCGTGCGGCTGAGGCTGCGGCCTGATCGCCGACGCCCGCCCCGGTCCGCGCGCGCGCGATCCACGGGATCGCATCACGTGCCGCTTCGATCAGGCCGTCCCCGGCCAGCAGCCGCGAGTGATGCGCGAGTTCCTCGCGCCCGACCCGCACCAGCACCGAACCGGCATGGTGCATGACGAAAGCCAGCAGCATCTCCGGCTTCGCCACGCGCAGGCATTCGTCCAGCGCGCGTTGTCGATCCGCGTACTCGAAACCGAACTGGCTTATCACGCAATCGAACGTCGACGGCGCGAAGGGTAACGCTTCCATACTCACGCCGGAATGGAAATGGATTCCAGGATGCTGCGATGGAACATGCCAGTCGGGCGCCAGCATCGCCAGGTCGACCGCATCCACCTCCACGCGTCCCTTGCGCTGCTCCCATAGCAGCAACGGCAATGGCCCGTTGCCGGTGGCAAGGTCGAGCACGCGACTGGTCGCGGGGAGCCTGCCGAAGGTGCCACGCCAGAAGCGGCCGATCGCACCACCGTAGTTGCCCCCGTAGCTACCCGTACACGAATGCAGGCGGCCGCTGGCCCAATAGGCCGACCATGCCTCGCGCCGGCGGCTGTCCTCGCTGTCTGTCATCACAGGCTCCCGGATGGATGCAACAGGATGGCGGCGGAACGCTTGCCTGCCAAGGGTGGAGCAGGTCTATCGGCATCTTGAACCAGGGCAAAAAAGAAGGCCCCGTTTCCGGGGCCTTCGAAGTACCGCATTGAACCGCTATCAGAACGTCTGGGTATAACGCAGGTAGACCGTGCGGCCGTACGCGTCGTACAGGTAGAAGTTCCACGGACGGCCGTCATACGGAACCAGTTCCGGATAGCGGTCGCCGACGTTGGTCGCGCCGATGGCGACCTTGCCGTTCCACGGTGCGCTCCAGGCCACCTGGACGTCGTTGGTCGCGTAACCACCAACGCTCAGGCCATCGTCGCCCGGATCCTGCTGGCCATCGATGTAGTTGATGTTCCAGGTGAAGGCCCAGTCGCCGAACGCCCAGTCGTTGGACAGGTTGGCGCGCAGATCCGGGGTGCCCAGGCGGCCGGCGTACTCGATCACTTCGCCGTTGATCGTGGTCACATCGTACTTGTTGACCCACGAGACGGTCAGGCGGTTCTGCAGTCGACCAGCGCCACCGAGGTCGAAATCGGTGTTGGCACGGAAGTCGATGCCGTCGGTTTCGAGGTCGCCCTCGTTGGCGTAACCGGCGGTGATCTCGGTGATGCGGCCATTCGGCAGACGGGTGATGCCCAGACCCGGCGGGATCGTGCCGTAGTTGTCCGGATCCGTGTCCATGTTGATGATGTCCTGGGCACCGATCGACGAGATGGTGTCCTCGACGCTGATGTTGTAGTAGTCCAGGCTCAGGTCCAGCCAGTCGACCGGGTCATACACCACGCCAACGCTGAACTGGTCGGAATGCTCCGAGGACAGGTCCGGGTTGGCGATGAAGTACGTGTCGACCTGCAGGCGGCAGGTGTCCGGCTGGCCCAGCGCGGCGCACGACTGCGGGTCATTCACCGGCTCGGCCGAGAACGAACGCGCCTGGGTCAGGATATCGAGGCCCGGAGCGCGGAAGCCCTGGCCCCACGATCCGCGGAAGGTCAGGTTGTCCAGCGGCTGCCAGCGCGCGGCGATCTTCGGCGAGAAGTCGCTGCCGTAGTCGCTGTACTTGTCGTAGCGGCCGGCCAGGGTGATGTCGAAGCTGCTGGTGAACGGCAACAGCCACTCGAAGTAGGCCGAGCTGACGTCGCGACCGCCGGCCGACGAGCCACCCGAGGAACCCAGCACCACGCCGGCCTGCGACAGCGAGTCGTAGACGTCGGCGAAGCGGTCCTCGCGGTATTCGGCACCGACCACGGCATTGGAAATGCCGCCGCCCATCTCGAACAGGTCGAAGTTGACGTTGCCGTAGTACTCGGCGCTCTTGTAGAACGAGTTGCGGCCGATGGTGGCGGTGAAGCCCTTCAGCGTCTCCGGCGTGGCACCGAACGGATCGGTAACCAGGTAGTCACCGCGATCGGCGGCCTGCTGGGCCAGGCTCGAGATGACATAGCCATTTCCGGTCTCGATGTACTTGTACTCGGTGCGGCGGGCGCCGAAGTCCACCGAGATCGAGTCGGTCAGCTGGCCCTGGAAGCCCAGCAGGAAGTCGGTGTTGGTGGTGTCGGTGCTGTTGTCGCGATTACCGGCCGCAGCAAAGCGGTGGTAGAAGTAGGTCGGCAGGCCGTCGGTAGCGCCAGCGCAATCCGCACCGCACATCACGCCGTCATTAATGTCGTTCGGGGTGCCATCGGAAACCGCGAAGATGCCCGGAACCGGCGCATAACGACCGAAGGTCTCCACCTTGGTGGTGGTGGCGGTCATGTAGACCGTCCAGTCGTCATTGATCTGGTAGTCGCCGCGGACGAACACCGAGGTGTTCTTGACCGACGCTTCGTTGGCCGCGACCGAGTTGAAGTCGAACGAGCACAGGCCGTTCGGCAGGGTCCAGAAGCCGTTCTGGTTACAGTCGAAGCCCGGGACAGCGGCCGGACCTTCCGTATTCCAGTCGTAGTAGTTGTTGCCGTAGGTGGACACGCCCAACACATCGCCACCGATCTGGTCGCGGGTGTAGACCATGCCGCGGCTCGACATGGACGCGCCGCCGATCAGGCGGCCGCGATCGCTGGAGGTACCGAAGACCGCCGAAACGTCTTCCAGATCGCCGCCCTGGATAGCGGTGGAGCCGAAGCCGTAACGCAGTTCGGCGCCGTTGAAGTCCTTGCGCAGGATCACGTTGACCACGCCGCCGATCGCGTCGGAGCCGTACACGGCCGAAGCGCCGTCGGACAGGATCTCGATGCGCTCGACAGCGGCCAGCGGGATCGCGTTGAGGTCGGCACCCGAGGAGGCCGACATCGGGTTGGTCGGGGCGCGGCGGCCGTCGATCAGGACCAGGGTACGGCCTGAACCCAGGCCGCGCAGGTCGATGCTGGCCAGCGACTGGGCCGAGCTGCCGGACTGCGGCTTGAAGTTGCCGAAGGAAGCGAAGGTGCTGTCGCGCAGCACGTCGGCGACCGAGACATCACCCGTGGCGTCGATCGTCGCACGGTCGATCACGATGACCGGCACGGCGCCTTCGATGTCGGCGCGCTTCAGGCGGGAGCCGGTGACTTCGATGCGGTCGAGGGTCGTGGCCTCGGTGGTGGTGTCGTCGGCGTCGGCGTCCTGGGCGAAGGCGGCCACCGGGGCCACGACAGCGCCCACGAGACCTGCCATCACGCCATAGCGCACCGCGTCGCTCAGCAGATTGCGGTTCAACTTCATCATTCTCTCTCCAGCTTTAAAGAGGATCTTGCCGCCTGTGCCGGCGCCAAGGATTTTGGTTGCCGGACGGGGAGGGAGCCCGTTCCAGCTGTGCCGGAAGTTAGCAATTCCTTAATTTTGCCGCAAGCGCATGTTATCGGTTCATCTGCAACGATCAGCCAATCAACACAATTCCTTTTATATTCAATAAATTAAAACTTATTTTTTCTCCCCTATTCAGTTTCAAGGGAATCCAGTAACACCTGCATCGGTTTCAGATGGCCGGAATAGCGCCGCCATTGGCCGAGGTATCGACCGTGGATCGGCTCGCGTACCTGTACCGTGCTGGCGGTGCCGACCATGCCGGCGCGCGAAGCATCCTCCAGCATCCCCGGCGCCCAGCGCAGCCCGCAGAAGGCGAGCAGTCGGCGCATTACCGCCTCGGGGTCACGGACCAGGGCTTCGTACTCCACCTCGAGGATCCGGCCCGGGAAACATGCCGACCAGTGCGCCATCAGCCGCCGGTAGCGCAGGTAGTGGCGCGCCATCTCCTCCTGCGAGTAGCTGTGCGGATAGGCATCGGCGAACAGCGCCTTGAGGTTGGAGAAGCAGCTGTCCATCGGGTCACGCACCATGTGCACGATGCGGGCGCCGGGCAGGGCCGCGGCGATGTGACCGGCGACGAGGAAATTGGCCGGCAGCTTGTCGGTGAAGCAGCTGCGTCCGCCGGCACGCCAGCCGGCGTGATCGAGGTAGCGCCGCCCGAGCAGGGCCATGTCGACGCCAGCGGACTCGTCGATCAGCGCCGCATCCGGATGCGGGCCACCCAGCCGGTCGCAGCACCAGCGCAGCTGGCAGACGAAATCGCGCAGTTCGCCCGCGTCGGCCACCTCCGGATGCGCCCCGAGCATACGCTCGAGCAGCGTAGTCCCGGAACGCGGCATGCCCAGCACGAACAACGGCCGTGGTTCCGCTTCCGTGACCTGCAGGCCATCGCCCCGCGGCGTCCAGCGGCGCAACGAATCGAACAGCGCCACCTCCGCGTCTTCGTCGTAACGGAGCTGCCGGCGGCGCGCACGCATGCCCATTTCCAGGTGCGGCCACGCGGCTTCCGGGTCGCCCAGGTCGTCCAGTTCCTTGAACAGCGCATAGTCGAGAAGCGGTGAAGAGGCGTGCCCCTGCCCCATGCGCCCCAATGCCGCACGAAGCCGGTCCACGTGGTTGTGCTGCGGCGTCTGCCTGCGCAGCGTGGACAGCAGCCGGTGCGCGGGCGCGAAATCGCGGTCGGCGTGCACGCACGCCTCCAGTGTCTCTTCGGCCTCCTCATTGCGGCCGCAATACATCCGGGCCAAACCCAGCTGGTAGGACAGGTACGGGGAATCGAGCCCGAGCCGGGCCGCGGATTCCAGGCGCTCCAGCGCCAGGTCGTAGAAGGACAGGCCGCAGAGCATCGTGCCCGCCCTCGCGTGCACTCCGGCGTCGCGGGCCTCGGCCACCGCCCGATTGCGCAGGCACTCCAGCCCGGCGGCCACCTCCCCCAGGTCGAACAGCCTGCGGGCCAGTTCCAGCAGCAGCATCGGCTCGGATTCGGGAATCCGGAAAGCCGCCAGAGCCTGCGACGTCGCCGCGCGCAAGGCGCCGGATCCGAGTTCGAGTGCGATCAGGCGCAGCCGGGCCGGCAGTTCGAGCTCCGGAACGTGGAGCAGTTCTTCGAACGCGGCGCGTGCCGCTTGCGGGCCGGCTTGCGCCTGCGCGTCGGCGCGTCGCCAGGCATCGATGGCGCTTTGCTGCATGGGGCTTGCCGGCGGGGATCGCCGGCGGGGATCGCCGGCGGAGGAGGCGGAATTATGTCAGCCCGACGCCGCTACTGCCGCAGCGCCTCGATCGGATCCAGCTGCGAGGCCTTGCGCGCCGGGTAGTAGCCGAAGAACAGGCCGGTGGCGATGGAGAACGCCGCGGCCAGGGTGACCACCTTGCCGTTGAGCGCCACCGGCAGGTCGCTGAAGTGCCCGACCAGCAAGGCGCCGACCACGCCGATGGCGATGCCGATCGCCCCGCCGATCAGCGAGATCAGCATCGCTTCGGCCAGGAACTGCCGGCGTACGTCCGACGGCCCCGCGCCCACGGCCAGGCGCAGGCCGATCTCCTTGATCCGCTCGGTCACCGAGACCAGCATGATGTTCATGATGCCGATGCCGCCGATCACCAGGCAGATGGTGGCCACCGCGCCGAGCAGCTTGGACATCAGGTTGGTGGTGGCGGTGCGGGTGGCGACGATCTCGCTGATGTTGCGCACGTTGAAGTCGTCCTCGTCGCCCGGGCCGATGCGGTGGCGCTGGCGCAGCAGCGATTCGACCTCGCCCTGCACGTAGTCCAGGTCCCTGGCATTGGTCACGGTCAGCGCGATCTGCATCACCGCGCCGGCCGGCAGGCCCATCGCCCCCATCAGCCGGCGGCGGCCGGTCTCCAAAGGCACCATGACCACGTCGTCCTGGTCTTGGCCGAAGCCGCCCTGCCCCTTCGGCACCAGCGTGCCGGCCACGGTGAAGGGCACGCGCCCGAGGCGGATGGTCTGGCCGATGCCGCTGTCCTCGCCGAACAGGGTCCTGCGCACGGTCTCGCCCAGGATCACCACCTTGTTGGCGCTGGTGTAGTCGCCCGGGTCGAAACCCTCGCCATTGGCGACGGTCCAGCCGTTGATCGCGAAGTAGTCCGGCTGCACGCCCTGCCAGCTGGTGGACGCGTTGTTCTCGGCGAACACCACCTGGGTGCTGCCGCGCAGCATGCCGGCCACGTACTGCACTTCCGGAATCTGTTCGCGGATGGCGTCCGCATCGCCCTCGTTGAGGGTGAAGAAGCTGCTGGCGCTCTGCCGCGCGCCGCCGCCGCCCGGCCCGCGGCGCGAACCCGGGCTGATGTCCAGCCGCTGCGAGCCCAGCCCGGACACCAGCTTGTCGATCTCCTGCTGCGTGCCCTGCCCGACCGAGACCATGACGATGACCGCGGCGATGCCGATGATCACGCCCAGCGAGGTCAGCGCGCTGCGCATCCAGTTGCCGCGCAGGGCGAAGATGGCCGTGCGGATGATGTCGGAGAACTTCATGCCGCCGCCTCCCCGTGCGCGAACAGTTCGCCATCGCGCATGACCACGGTGCGGTCGGCGTGCGCGGCCACGTCGGCGTCGTGGGTGATCAGGATCACCGTGTGCCCGTCGTCGCGCAGGCGCTTGAACAGGGCGAGGATCTCCTCGCCGGTACGGCTGTCCAGCGCGCCGGTGGGTTCGTCGGCCAGCAGGATCGGCGGATTGTTGATCATCGCCCGGGCGATCGCCACGCGCTGCTGCTGGCCGCCGGACAGTTCGTTGGGCTTGTGGCCGGCGCGCTCGGCCAGGCCCACCGCGGCCAGTGCCCGGTGCGCGCGTTCGGTGCGATCGTGCGGCGGCACCTGCGCGTAGCCCAGCGGCATGGCCACGTTCTCCAGCGCGCTCAGCCGCGGCAGCAGGTGGAAACCCTGGAACACGAAGCCGATCTTGTGCAGGCGCAGGTCGGCCAGGTCCTCGGCATCGAGCCGGGACACGTCCTGGCCATCGCAGCGGTAGGTACCGGCGGTCGGCTTGTCGAGGCAGCCGATCATGTTCATCAACGTCGACTTGCCCGAACCGGAGGGCCCCATGATGGCGAGGAATTCGCCCGGCTCCACGCGCAGGTCGACATTGCGCAGTGCGACCACCTCCGCTTCGGTGCCCGGGTTGTAGATCTTGCTCATCCGGTGGATCTCGATGACCGGGACCGGCGCGGCTTCCGCGGGCGCGCTCACTCGCGCACCCGCTCGCCGGTGATGATCTGGTCGCCTTCCTGGATGTCGCCTCCGGAGATCTCGGTGCTGCTGCCGTCGCTGGCGCCCACCCGTACCATCACCGGCTGCGCCTCGCTATCCGCCAGCCTGTAGAGGGTGGTGCGCCTGGCGTTGACCAGGCCGGACAGGGCCGCGTCCCACTGCTTCTTCCGCGCATCGTCCAGGCTGTCGCGGAACGGGGCGAAGTCCTCCTTCATGCGCGCCGCCATGCGCTGGCGGATCTGCGCCTCCATGTTGGCATTGTTGCCGCCGGTCACCAGCATAGGACCCGGCGGACCGGAACCGCCGCCCTGCGCACTGGTGTTGCGGCGAGCCTCCTGGCGCGCGCGGATCGCGGCGATGGCCTCGTCGAACTTCGCCTGCTGCGCGGCTTCCAGCTTGAGGCCCGCCGCCACCCGCGCCAGGTCGTCGGTCAGGCCGCCGCCGGGCTGCTGGCCGGACCGGGGCGCGGCAGGCCGCTGCGACGGCGCACCGAAGCCGCCGACGGACGCGGCGCCGGCCGGCTTGAAGCGCAGCGCGGCGTTGGACACCTTGAGCACGTCGTCGCGCCTGCTGACCTCGATCTCGGCGTTGACGGTCAGTCCCGGCAGCAGGGTGCCGTCGGAATTGTCGACGTTCACCACGACCGGATAGGTCACCACGTTGTTGGTGGTCGTCGCCGACAGCCGCACCTGCTGCACCTCGCCGCGGAACTGGCGATCGGGGAAGGCGTCGGCGGTGAAGGTCACGGTCTGGCCCGGCTTGACCTGGCCGATGTCGGCCTCGTCCACCGCCAGCTCGATCTTCATCTTCGACAGGTCCTCGGCGATGGTGAACAGCTCCGGCGCCTGCAGGCTGGCAGCCACAGTCTGGCCGGGCTCGATGCTGCGGGTCAGCACGACGCCATTCACCGGCGAGCGGATCACGGTGCGGTCGAGGTTGACCTGGGTGGTCCGGGTCGCCGCGGCCTGCTGGGCGATCTGCGCGCGGGCGGACGCCACTTGGGCATTGGCCTGGTCCAGCGCCGCGCGCGCCAGGTCCACGTCGCTGCGCGCGACCAGCTGGCGCTGCGCCAGTTCGGCCTTGCGCTGGTAGTCCAGCCCGGCATTGCGCTGCGTGGCCAGGGCCTGGTTCAGGCTGGCGCGGGCGTTGGCGACCTGCGCGTTGCCCTGCTCGATCTGGGTCTCGTAGGTCTTCGGATCGATCCGCGCCAGCACCTGGCCCTCGGTCACCTCGTCGTTGAAGTCGGCCAGCACTTCCAGCACCTGGCCGGAGATCTGGCTGCCGACGGTCACCGTGGAAATGGCGCTGAGGGTGCCGGTGGAGGAGATCGCCACGCGGATGCCGCCGCGCTCCACCGGCGTGGTGCGGAACGCGCCCTCGTCCCGGGCAGTCCTGTGCTGGGTCCAGTACCAGACGCCTCCCCCCGCCAGTGCGAGGGCGATGACCGCCGCGCCGGCACGGTACAGCACGGAACGGGAAGGCTGTGGACGGGGGGATCGGCTCATGCGCGCGTATTCAGTGGGAGTCGGTCACTCTAACGCGCACGTCGTGGGCCGGTTGACAGCGCTTCGGGCCCCGCGCAACGGAGCCGTTCAGGTCGCCGGACCGGCCTGCGTTCCGAAATACACCCCGGCCACCGTCCCGGTGTCGAGCGTGCTGTCCAGCGTCACCGTCCAGCCGAAGCGTTCGCACAGGCGCAGCACGATCGACAAGCCCAGGCCGGTCCCCATCGGCCGCTCCGGCACGGCACGGTAGAACGGCTCGAAGGCCCGGGCCAGCGCTTCGGGTTCCATGCCGATGCCGGTGTCGCTGACCACCAGCCGGTCGGCCTCGATGGTCACCTCCACCGTGCCGCGGTCGGTGTAGCTGCAGGCGTTGCGCAGCAGGTTGCCGACGACCACGTGCAGCACCCTGGGCGGCGCGTACAGCTGCGGCCGGGCGTTGCATGTCACCTCCAGCGCGACCGGCTTGTCGCCGAGCAGCGCGCGCGCGCTGTCGGCCTCCGCGTGGACCACCTCGCACACGTCGAACCACTCGCTCTGCGGTTCGATGTCCGCATCGCGCGCCAGGATCAGGAAGGCGTCGATCACCGCCTCCATGTCGCGCCCGGAACGCTGGATCCGCTGCAGGCTGCGGGCCACACGCGGCGGCACGTCCGGCTCGTCCAGCGCCATGTCGCTGGCGACGCGGATGACGGTCAGCGGGGTGCGCAGTTCGTGGCTGGCGTCGCGGGTGAAGTTGCGCTCGCGTTCGAGCTGGGCCTCCACCCGCCCGCCCAGCGAATGCAGCGCGCGCGCCAGCTGCCGGGCCTCGCCCTCCATGTCCGTCGGCAACCGGTCCGGCGCCAGTGCGGCCACGTCCGGATGCCGCGGGTCCCACCGCGCGACCTGGCGGGCCAGCCACGCCACCGGCGAGACCATGCGTTTGGACGCCTTGTAGGTCAGCCAGGTCGCACCGTAGATCGCGAACAGCGCCAGCATCGCCGGCAACACCGCGAACCACAGCGCGACCCGCGTGGCCTGTTCGCGCAGGTAGACCAGGTAGAGCGTGCCGGCGTCCTGCCGGTCGACCCAGACCAGCTGGCCGTCGCTCTTCAGGTCATGGAAGCCCGGCTGCAGCGGGCGCAGGTTCGACGGCAGCGACAGGTTGGAATAGCCGGCTTCGACCAGGTAGCCGCGCATAGTGTAGTTGTTCGGCGGCGGCTGCGCGGGCGAGGCCTGGTACAGCTGCCAGAAATGCGCGGCCTCGTCCTGGAGGGTGGCCTGGATGAAGCCGTACTTGAACAGCGTGGCGACCACGTAGAAAGCGACCAGGATCGCCAGGCTCGCCATTGCCATCTGCACGATGAAGGCGATGCGGATCTTCCTGGGCAGGCCGTGGGGCATCGAAGCGTGTCGGGGATCGGGCTGCCGAGTGTAGGCAGACGAGGATCGACCCGATGTGATCGTCGTCCGGTCCGCCGTCGGCCCGGCGCCGGCACGCGTCTTCCATGGCGCCCCCTCCGCCATGGCCTACATTCAGTTGCTGGATACCGGCTGGGCGATGTCGGCCACGCGGTAGCCGGCGCTTTGCACGGTATGCAGCAGAGGGCGCTCGAACGGCTTGTCGATCACCTTGCGCAGGTTGTAGAGGTGGCTGCGCAGCGTGTCCGAGTCGGGCAGGCTGTTGCCCCAGATCTCGCGCTCGATCTCCTGGCGGCTGACCACGCGCGGCGATTCGCGCATCAGGATGGTCAGCAGCTTCAGCCCGATGGGGGAGAGCTGCAGTTCGGCATCGCCGCGGGTCACGCGCATGCTCACCGGGTCCAGCACCAGGTCGGCCACGGTCAGCACTTCGGAGCCGACCTGGCGGCGCTCGCGGCGGATCAGGGCGCGCAGGCGCGCTTCCAGTTCCTGGATCGCGAACGGCTTGGTGAGGTAGTCGTCGGCGCCGTGGCTCAGGCCGGTGAGCTTGTCGTCCAAGGTGTCGCGCGCGGTCAGCATCAGAACCGGGGTGGACTTGCGCGCGTCGCTGCGCAGGCGCCGGCAGACCTCGATCCCGTCCAGCCGCGGCAGCATCAGGTCCAGCACCACCGCGTCGTAGCTGTTCTCGGCGGCGAGCCGGTAGCCGTCCAGGCCATCGGCGGCATAGTCGACTTCGAAGCCGCGGCTCTCGAGGTATTCGCCGATCATCTCGGAGATGTTGCGGTTGTCCTCGACGACGAGGACCAGCCCCGAGGTCTCTTTGCCCTGACGCATGTGGCAGCTCCGTGTTTTCAGCTTTGTGAAGCCTGCCCGAGGGTGGGTCGATGGGGTGTGAAGGGATGACCCCGCGCCGAAACCCTTGTAGGAGGACGACTTCAGTCGGCGACCGTGCCGTCTGGAACCGACCGCCGACCGCGCCCGATCCATGGCGGTCGCCGACTGAAGTCGGCTCCTACAGCAACGGCTCCAGCACCGGCCAGACGTTGTCGAGCAGGTGCGGCTGCGCCTTGGCGGTCGGGTGCAGGCCATCGCCCTGCATCAGCTCCGGCTGCAGGGCGACGCCTTCCAGAAAAAACGGGACCAGGCCGGCGCCGTGCGCGGCCGCCAGTTCGGCATAGGTGCGGCGCAGGCGCTCGCGATAGGCCGGGCCGTAGTTGGGCGGCACGTCGATGCCCAGCAGGACGACTTTCGCCCCTGCCCCGTCGGCCAGCACGACCATCTTCTCCAGGTTGGCGCGCAGCTGCGCCGGGGACAGGCCGCGCAGCGCGTCGTTGCCGCCCAGCTCGATCACCAGCACCGATGGCCGGTACTTCTCCAGCAGCGCGGGCAGCCGGACCAGCGCGCCCGCCGTGGTCTCGCCGCTGATGCTGGCGTTGACGACCTCCGGCGCGGGAGCGCCCTGTGCGACGAGGCGCCGCTGCAGCAGGCTGACCCAGCCCGAGCCGGCAGGTATGTTGTGCTCGGCGCTGAGACTGTCGCCCAGCACCAGCACCGGCCCCCTGGCCGGACCTTTGGCACAGGCCGGCGCCGGCGCCAGCAGCGACGCTGCCAGCAGCAACACCGCCATCAGCCACAGTGCGACATTGCGCATCCCGGAGCCTCCCATCGACACCCTGTCCTCGACAGACACCAGCATAGCCATCCCGGTCGCGATCGCGGCGCACGATGTCGGCAAGAGCGTCGCCGGGCCGGAGGGCGAGGTCCGGATCCTGGACGGCGTGGATTTGGCCGTGGAGGAAGGCGACAGCGTCGCCATCGTCGGCGCCTCCGGGTCGGGCAAGACCACCCTGCTCGGTCTGCTGGCCGGGCTGGATCTTCCCACCCGCGGCACCATCACCGTCGCCGGGGAGCGCCTGGACGCGCTGGACGAGGAAGCACGCGCGGCGCTGCGGGCGCGCGCGACCGGGTTCGTGTTCCAGAGCTTCCACCTGCTGCCCTCGCTGACCGCCGAGGAGAACGTGGCCCTGACCCTGGAACTGGCCGGGCACGAGGACCAGGCGCGGGTGCGCGAGGTGCTGGAGGCGGTCGGGCTGGCGCAGCGGCGACGGCACTACCCGCGGCAGCTTTCGGGCGGCGAGCAGCAGCGCGTGGCCCTGGCCCGCGCCTTCGTCGGCCGGCCGAGGATCCTGTTCGCCGACGAACCCACCGGCAACCTCGACCAGGCCACCGGCCAGCACGTGGGCGAACTGCTGTTCGAACTGAACCGGCGCAACGGCACCACCCTGGTGCTGGTCACCCACGACCTGGCGCTGGCGCGCCGCTGCCGCCACGTGTACCGGCTCGATGGCGGCCGCCTGCACGCGATCGACGCGCCGTCGCCACAGGACCCGGCACGAGGCCCGGCATGAACCCGTTGCGCCACGCGGCGCGCTCGCTGCGACGCGAGTTCCTCGCCGGCGACCTGCTGACCGTGTTCGCCGCACTGGTCCTGGGCGTGGCGGCGATGACCGCGGTGGGCACGCTGGTGGACCGGGTGACGCTGGCGCTGACGGCCAGCGCCTCCGAAGTGGTCGGCGGCGACCTGGGCGTGCGTGCGCGCGAGGACCTGCCCGCGGAATTCGCCGACGAAGCGCACCGTCGCGGCCTGCGCAGCGCGCGCCTGGTCGCGTTCCCCACCGTCCTGTTCCACGGCGAGGCCAGCCAGATGGCCACGGTCAAGGGCGTCGGCGAGGGCTACCCGCTGCGCGGCGAACTGCGCGTGGCCCGCGATGCCAACGGCCTGCATGGCGAAGCCGCCGGCGCGCCGGCACCGGGCCAGGCCTGGGCCGATCCGCGCCTGCTCGAAGCGCTCGGCGTGCAGGTGGGCGACACGATCGAATTCGGCAGCGGCCAGGTCCGCATCGACGGCGTGCTGCTGGCCGAGCCGGACGCCTCCGGCGAACTGCTGCAGATGGCACCACCGCTGCTGGTCAACCGCGCCGATGTCGACAGCGCCGGCCTGCTCGGCCCGGGCAGCCGCGCCTCGTTCCGGCTGATGTTCGCGGGCGACGCCGGCGCCATCGACGACTTCCGACAGTGGCTGCGTCCGCGGCTCGACGGCGGCATGCGCCTGGTCACCCTCGAGGACGCGCGCCGCGGCCTGCGCGATTCCTTCGATCGCGCCGGCCGCTTCCTCGCCCTGTCGGCGCTGCTGGCGGTACTGCTGGCCGGGGTCGCCACGGCGCTGGCCGCCAACCGCTTCGCCCTGCGCCGGATCGACACCGTCGCGGTACTGCGCTGCCTGGGCGCGCGCCAGCGCGACATCCTGTCGGCGCTGGCGCTGCAACTGCTGTTGCTGGCCATCCCCGCGTGCGCGCTGGGCGTGGGCCTGGGCATGCTCGCGCAGGTGGCGCTGGTGGAAGCATTGGGCAGCCTGGTTCCCGCGCGCCTGCCCTTGCCGCAGGCGGCACCGATGCTCAGCGGCGCCGGCATCGGCCTGCTGCTCCTGCTCGGCTTCGGTCTGCCGCCACTGCTGCGCCTGCGCGGGGTGCCGCCGATGCGCGTGCTCAACCGCAGCTATGCCGCGCTGCCGCCGGCCTCGCTGCTGGCCTACCTGGCGGCGCTGGCGGCGACCGCGGCCCTGGCCGTGCATGCCACCGGCGACGTGCGGCTGGCGGCGTGGGTGCTGGGCGGGCTGGCGGCCCTGGCGCTGCTGGCGGCGCTCGCCGGCGCTGCGCTGCTGTGGCTGTTGCGCCGGCTGCAGGGTCGCCTGCGCGGTCCATGGAAGCTGGGCGTGGCCGCGTTGACCCGGCGCCGCGGGCTGGCAGTGGTGCAACTGATCGGGCTGTCGCTGTCGCTGTGCGCGCTGCTGCTGCTGGCGGTGATCGGCCCGGGCCTGCTCGGCGAGTGGCGGGAGCGGCTGCCGGCGGACACGCCGAACCATTTCCTGCTCAACGTGCAGCGCGACCAGGCCGGTGCGGTGGAAGCGCGCCTGCGCGGCATCGGCGTGGCCGCCCCGGACCTGCAGCCGTTCGGCACCGGCCGGCTGGTGGCGATCAACGGCCGCCCGCCGCAGCGCGACGAACGCGATGCCGAAGACGGGGACGAGTCCGACGATTCCAACCGTCCGGTCAACTTTTCCTGGCGCCACACCTTCCCGCCGGCCAACACGCTCACCGCCGGCCGTTTCTGGGCGGAAGGCAGCGATGCGACCGAGGCTTCGGTCGAGGAAGGCTGGGCGCGACGCTACGGCGTCGGCCTCGGCGACACCGTCACCCTGCGGCTGGGCGAACAGGAACGCAGCTTCACCGTGACCAGCCTGCGCAAGGCCGACTGGGATTCGTTCCGGGTCAACTTCTTCCTGCTGCTCAATGCCGGCGCGGTCGGCGATGCGCCGTACAGCCTGATCTCCAGTTTCCACCTGCCGGCCGGGCGCACCGCGCTGCTGGCGCCGGTGGCGCGCGAGTTCCCCAACGTGTCGGTGCTGGAGATCGAGGCGATCCTGCAGCGCGTGCGCGAGGTGATCGAACGGGTGGCGCAGGCGGTGCAGCTGGTGATGGGCTTCAGCCTGGCCGCCGGCGTGCTGGTGCTGCTGGCCGCGCTGCAGGCCACCGCCGGCGAACGCCGCTACGACAGCGCGGTGCTGCGCACGCTCGGCGCGCGCCACGGCCAGCTGCGCGGCGCGGTGCTGGTCGAGTTCGGCGCGCTGGGCCTGCTCGCCGCGATCCTGGCGGTGGGCGGGGCGGCGGTCATCGGCACGCTGGTGTCGCGTCAGCTGTTCGATCTGGCGCTGTCGCCGCCGTGGCCGTCGCTGCTGGCCGGCGGCGCCGGCGGCGTGGTCCTGAGCCTGCTGGCCGGCTGGTCGGGCACCCGCCGCATCCTGCGCACGCCGCCGGCGCTGGCCCTGCGCGAGCCGTAGGAGCCGTCCTGCGGGCGACCCGATGGCCTTGGAGTGCTCCGGCACCGGACATCGTGCGCCGGGTCCCGTCGCATCGCCTTGAACGCCGCCCCGATCAGCGCCATCGGGTCGCCCGCAAGACGGGCTCCTACCGCCTATGCTGCGCGCTCCTTCTCGCGCCGCCATCCCCAATGCCCGCCCTGCCCCTCCACGTCTACATCGTCCCGGTCCTGTTGCTGCTGGCCAGCAACGTGTTCATGACCTTCGCCTGGTACGGACACCTGAAGTACAAGAGCGCGCCGCTGATGCTGGCGATCATGGTCAGCTGGGGCATCGCCTTCTTCGAGTACTGCCTGGCGGTGCCGGCCAACCGCCTGGGCAGCAACGTGTACTCGGTGGTCCAGCTCAAGACCCTGCAGGAAATCATCACCCTGACGGTGTTCGCCGGGTTCTCCGTCTGGTACCTGGGGCAGCCGCTGAAGTGGAACCACTACACCGCGTTCGCACTGATCGTCGGCGCCGCGTTCCTGATGTTCTACGACGGCCCGGGCGCGTCGCCGGCCGCGTGACGGCGCCGCCGGCGAAGGATCCGAACGGGTGGCGGCAGGGGCGCCGCGCCCTACGCGTTGCGCGGCGCGAACATGATGACCGCCGTGCCGGACAGGCACAGCGCCGCGCCCAGCAGGTCCCAGCGGGTCGGGCGCACGCCGTCGACCCACCACAGCCAGAAGATCGCCAGGCTGATGTAGACCCCGCCATAGGCCGCGTACACGCGCCCGGTCGCGGTCGGATGCAAAGTCAGCAGCCAGGCGAACAGGGCCAGGCTGGCGCCGGCCGGCAGCAGCAGCCAGGCGCTGCCGCCGTTGCGCAGCCACGACCACACCAGCCAGCAGCCGGTGATCTCGGCCAGCGCGGTGGCGAGGAACAGCAGGAAGGTGGACATCGGCGGCTCAGTCCGCCTGGCCGCGTTCGATCCGCTTGACGCGGTTCCAGTACGCATCCTGCTGTTCCAGGGCAAGCGTGGACAACGGTGTGCCATCGGCATCGGCCAGCCGCTCCATCGCGCGGAAGCGGCGCTCGAACTTCAGGTTGGCGTGGCGCAGGGCGGCACCGACATCGACCTTCGCGTGGCGGGCCAGGTTGGCGGCCACGAACAGCAGGTCGCCGATCTCGTCCTGCAGTCGCGCGCGGTTGGCCTCCACGTCGCCGCGGGCGAACTCGGCGCGGACCTCCTCGATCTCCTCGTGCAGCTTGGCGATCACCGGCTCCGGGCCCGGCCAGTCGAAGCCGGTGCGCGCCGCGCGCGACTGCAGCTTCAGTGCACGCTGCCATTCGGGCAGGCCGCGGGAGACGCCGGCCAGCGCCGAGCGGTCCTCCTCGCCGGCCGCCTCGCGTTCGGCGCGCTTGATCGCTTCCCAGCTGGCGGTCTGCTCATCGGCATCGGCGAAATGCGCGTCGCCGAACACGTGCGGATGCCGGCGCACCATCTTGTCGGCGATGGCGGTGGCGACCTCGTCGAAGCCGAACGCGTCCTGCTCGCGCGCCATCTGCGCATGGAACACCACCTGCAGCAGCAGGTCGCCCAGCTCGTCCTTCAGTGCGTGCAGGTCGTTGCGGTCGATCGCGTCGGCGACCTCGTAGGCTTCCTCGATCGTGTACGGCGCGATGGTCGAGAAATCCTGCTCGAGGTCCCACGGGCAACCGCCCTGCGGGTCGCGCAGGCGGGCCATGATTCCGAGCAGGCGGTCGATGGGGCGGATCGGGTTTTCCATCCCGCGACTCTAGCGTGGCGCGGCGGGCAAGGCGACGGCGGATCGTCCGCCGAACACGTGCAGGAGCCCGTCTTGCGGGCGACACGGGCGTCGGGAACATGAGGGCGTCGCCCGTGCCAGGACGCCGCGTCGCCGGCAAGACCGGCTCCTACAAGGAGCGGCGCGGCGTTTCTGTAGGAGCCCGTCTTGCGGGCGACACGGGCGCCGGAACCACGAGGGAGTCGCCTGTGCCGACGGCGTCGCGTCGCCGGCGAGGCCGGCTCCTACAGCCAGTCGCGCCAGGGCAGGTCCTGGTCGCCCAGTGCGATGAAGTCGCCGTTGAGCAGCGATTCGCGCCGGTTGTAGCGGAACGGCTTGCCGGTGCCGGCCGACAGCAACGCGCCGCCGGCCGCGTGCAGCACGCACTGCGCGGCCGCGGTGTCCCATTCGGACGTGGGGCCGAACCGCGGGTACACGTCGAGATCGCCCTCGGCGATGCGGCAGAACTTCAGCGACGAGCCCAGCGCCACTTCCTCGATCGGTCCCATCCGGTCCAGCACCCCCTGGGTGCGGGCGTCGCGGTGCGAACGGCTGGCCGCGACCTTCAGCGGCGCGGTGGCCGGCGCGCGTGCGCGCAGCGTCGTGTCGCGATGGCCGTCGCGGCGGTAGGCCAGTTCGCCGCGCACGGCGTGCCAGACCTGCCCGCCGACCGGCGCCTGGACCACGCCCATCGCCGGCGCGCCCAGGTGGATGAGGGCGATGTTGACGGTGAACTCGCCGTTGCGCTTGACGAACTCGCGGGTGCCGTCGAGCGGATCCACCAGCCAGTAGGTCGACCAGTGCCGACGCGTGTCCCACGGCACGTCGGCCGACTCCTCCGACAGCACCGGCAGGTCCGGGGTCAGCCGTTCCAGGCCCTCGACGATGATCCGGTGCGCGGCCAGGTCGGCGGCGGTCAGCGGACTGGCGTCGTCCTTGTGCGCCACGTCGAAGGCGCCGGCGTAGATCTCCATGATCGCCGCACCCGCCTGGCGGGCGATGGCGATGACCGTTTCGCGCAGGTCGGCGGTGATCCGGATCATCGGGCGGCCAGCCAGGCGCGGGCGATGAACAGCGCCGCCAGCGAGCGGCCCTCGGAGAAATCGTCTCGCAGCATCAGTTTTTCCAGTTCCTGCAGTTTCCAGGGAATGACTTCGAGCTCCTCCGGCTCGTCGCCGGGCAGCTTCTCGGGATACAGGTCGCGCGCCAGCACCAGCCACGAGACGTGGCTCATGTAGGTCGGCGCCAGGGTCATGCCGCGCAGCACGTCGATCCGGCGCGCGCCGTAGCCGGCTTCTTCCTTCAGTTCGCGGTCGGCGGCCTGTTCGGGGCTTTCGCCCGCGTCGATCCGGCCCTTGACCAGGCCCAGTTCGTAGCGGTGCACGCCGGCGGCGTATTCGCGCACGAGCAGTACGGTCTCCTCGTCCAGCATCGGCACCACCACCACCGCGCCGTGGCCGCGGCTGACCATGCGCTCGAAGCGGCGGCGTTCGCCATTGGAGAACTCGAGGTCCAGCCGCTCCAGCCGGTACGGGCCGGCGTCCTGCGCGGTGGTGCCGTGGATGACCGGGAGCCGGCGGCTCACGGCAGGCTCCCGCGGCGCGACCGCGGCGCGGCCGATATCATTGCGGGATGCACGGACATACTCATGGACCGCGAATGCTAGCAGACCCGACGGCCGCGCAGTCCGCCGACGCCTGGCGCGAACGCGACCTGGCAGTGCTCTGGCATCCCTGCACGCAGATGCGCGAACACCCGGACGTGCTGCCGCTGGTGCCGGTGGAACGCGGCCAGGGCGCATGGCTGCACGGCTACGACGGCCGTCGCTACCTGGACGGCGTCAGCAGCTGGTGGACCAACCTGCATGGCCATGCCGAGCCGCGCATCGCCGAGGCGATCGCCCGCCAGGCGCGCACGCTGGAACAGGTGATCCTGGCCGGCTTCTCGCACGCGCCGGCGGTGGAACTGGCCGAACGGCTGCTGGCCCTGGCCCCGCGCCAGGCCGGGCGCGCGCCGCTGGCCAAGGTGTTCTACGCCGACAACGGTTCGGCCGGGGTGGAGGTGGCGCTGAAGATGGCCTTCCACTGGTTCCACAACCGCGGCGAACCCGGCCGCACGAAATTCATCGCGCTGGAGAACGGCTACCACGGCGAAACCCTGGGCGCGCTGGCGGTCGGCGACATACCGCTGTACCGCCGCATCTATGCGCCGCTGCTGGCCGAGGCGCTGTTCGCCCCCTCGCCGGATGCGTACCTGGCCCGGCCGGGCGAAACCGCCGCGCAGTGCGCGACGCGCGCCGGCGATGCCCTGGCCGATCTGTTCGACCGCCATCCGGGCGAAATCTGCGCGGTGATCCTGGAACCGCGGCTGCAGTGTGCCGGCGGCATGCGCATGCACGATCCGGCCTACCTGCGCCGCGTCCGCGAACTGTGCGACGCCAACGGCGCCTTCCTCATCGCCGACGAGGTCGCCACCGGCTTCGGCCGCACCGGCACGATGTTCGCATGCGAGCAGGCAGGCATCGCCCCCGACCTGCTGTGCCTGTCCAAGGGCCTGACCGGCGGCTTCCTGCCGCTGGCCGCGGTGCTGGCCGCCCAGGTGCTGTACGACGGTTTCCTCGACGACTCGCGCGAGCGCGCCTTCCTGCATTCGCACAGCTACACCGGCAATCCGCTGGCCTGCGCGGCCGCGCTGGCCTCGCTGGACATCTTCGAAAACGACGGCGTGCTGGAGCGCAACCGCGCGACCGCGGCACGGATGGCGGAGCTGGCCGCACCGCTGGCCGCGCACCGACACGTGGCCGACGCGCGCCAGGCGGGCATGGTGGTCGCCTTCGAGCTGGCCCGCGACGGCGACCGCCGTACGCCGTTCCCGGCGGCGGCGCGCGTCGGCCTGCAGGCCTACCGCGCGTCGCTGCAACGCGGCGTGCTGCTGCGGCCGCTGGGCGACGTGCTGTACTGGATGCCGCCCTACTGCGTCGACGATGCGCAGCTGGAACTGCTGGCCGGCGCCACCGCCGCGGCCATCGAGGAGGCCACCGCATGCGCCTGACCCGCTGCCACGTCGACCTGCCCCTGCGCCCGGACAGCGAGATCGTCCTGCCCGAACGCGCCGCCCACCACCTGGCCCGCGTCCTGCGCCTGCGCGAGGGCGATGCCTGCGTGCTGTTCAATGGCGACGGCCACGACTGCGATGCGCGCCTGCTGTCCATAGGCAAGCGCGAGGTGCGCGCGGAAATCCTGTCCGCCCGCGCGGTCGACAACGAATCGCCGTTGCGGATCGCGCTGCTGCAGGGCATCGCCCGCGGCGAGAAGATGGACCTGATCCTGCAGAAGGCCACCGAACTGGGGGTCGCGACGATCGTCCCGGTATCGGGCGAACGCACCGAAGTCCGGCTCGACGCCGACCGCGCGGAGAAACGCCTCGCGCACTGGCGCAGCGTGGTGGAGTCGGCCTGCGAGCAGTCCGGGCGCACGCGCGTGCCGTCGGTCGCCGCGCCGGCGGGCCTGGAGGCCGCGTCACGGGCGCTGGCGGAAGGCCTGCGCCTGGTGCTCGATCCGCAGGGCGGGCACCGGCTCGAAGACCTGGTTGCGCCCGCCGACGGCAGCGCCTGCATCGCGATCGGTCCGGAAGGCGGCTGGTCGCCACGCGACCGCGCGACCCTGCAGGCGGCCGGCTTCACCGGCCTGCGCCTGGGACCGCGCGTGCTGCGCACCGAAACGGCGGGACTGGCGGCGATCGCCGCATTGCAGGCACGCTTCGGCGACCTGTAGGAGCCCGTCTTGCGGGCGACCGCGGAGTCAGACCCTAGGGGCCACGCCTGCGCCGAACCCTCCGCGCCGCCGGCCGCACGGTTCCCGCAACAGCGCAAGCGGGCCAGCCATTGCGATCACTGCGGTGCCCGCACAACCGATGGCAGGTGTGGCGCGCCACGGGCGCCGTGGTGGTCCCGCCACGCGCAACGATGTCGGTAGCGGATTCCCCGCGCTCAGGCCGTGGCCGTCAGCGCCTCGCCGATCATCCGCTCGACCAGCTCCAGGTCCGGCAGCAATGCGTTCTGCTCGCCGAGCAGGACCCGCATCAGCACACCGCGCGGCAGTTCCTCCTCGGAGGCGTCGGCCAGCAGGCTGTCCCGCGGCACCGAGACCAGCTGCGGGAACGAGGCGGTCAGCAGCGCGAAGTACGGCAGCGTCTCGTCCTGGCCCAGGCCCTTGAGCACGATCACGCGGTTGTTGCGCATCGCCGGTTCGTCGCCCAGGCCGGCCAGGCGCGAGAACGCCACCAGCGGCACGTTCCAGCCGTGCCACACGATCTGTCCGGCCAGCCAGTCGGGCGCGCCTTCGAGCGGATCGACCGCCACGCGCGCCAGCACCTCGGCCACGGTGGCGTTGGGCAGCAGCAGGCGCTCTTCGCCGACCTGGATCAGTACGCCACGGATTTCGTCGCTGTTGTAGCTCATCAGTCCTTCTTCCCGGAAAGGCGCGCGCGGCTCAGGGCCAGCGCGCGGCCAGCTGTTCGGCCAGTTGCGCAGGCATGGCCAGTTCCGCACCGCCGGCGGCGAGCAACTTCACCGCCGTCGCGTCGTAGCAGCCTTCCAGCGACTGCCCGGCGACGTGGCCGCCGCGGGTGGCCAGCGCCAGCACCGCGTCCATCCGCACCGGATCGGCGCCGCTGAGCACGACCACTGCGCTTTCGGCCGGAGGCAATGCAGCGACCGGTTCGCCGGCGCCATCGACGAAGGCCATGCCGCCCGCCTTCGCCTCGATGCCGACGCCATCCGGAAGCACGTAGACCGTGGCCGCGGCGACGGCGTCGCCCGGCATGGCCATGGCCACCGGCACCGCCGATACGCGCGCCAGCTGCTTGACCAAATTGTCGTAACGGCCGCCGTCGAGCTTGAGCTGGACCAGGAGCGGTTGCGGGAAGTGCCCGGGCAGCGCCGCAAGCAGCTTGCGCACCGCATCCGGCCCGCCGATGCCGGCGATCACCAGCACCGCGCCGACGGCTTTCGCCGCGGCCGGCGCCTGGGGCTGATCCGGCTCCAGCGCCACCAGCTCCAGGCGCGAGAAATCCGGGACGGGGGCCGATGCGGCCACCTCGGCCCGCCTGGGAACCGCCATCACCGCATCGTCCTCGGCCAGCGCCCAGTCGCGCGCCGCCAGTGCAGCCGCGGCAGCCGGCGCCGGCGCGACCGGCTCGGGCGACGACTCGCCGGGCCGGTCCTGCGGAAGTTCGACGGCCAGCGCCGCCGCCTCGACCAGGTGCGTTTCGAACGGGTCCTCGTCGTGCAGCTGCGCCGGGGTGACCGGATGGCCGGGCTGCAGGTCGATGAGCACGTCCTGTTCGCGGCCCGGCGGCAGCACGTCGTCGTGCCCGTGCAGCTTGGCCGCCAGGTGGCGGATCCAGCGCTGCGCCTCCCAGCCTTCGCGACGCGCGGCCAGCTCGGCCTCGTCGAAGATCACCAGCAGGCCCGGCGCCTCCAGCGCCGGCTCCAGCGCGACCAGCGCGTCCTCCACCGCCGGCTCCAGCGCGACCAGCGCCGCCTGCGGCGCCGCGGCGGCCAGGGTGGCGGCATCGATCGCGCCCGGGTCCTCCTCGATCACGATCCGCGCACCAGCCGCGTCCAGCGCCTCGCGCAGGCGGTCGCGCGCGACGCCGGCGCGCGCCAGCAGGGCCACCGGCTTGCGTTCGTCAGCCGCGTGCACGGGCGATTCCCAGCAGGTCGTAGACGTTGCGCATCAGGTCCAGCTCCTGGTACGGCTTGCCCAGGTAGCGCTGCACGCCGATCTCGAACGCGCGCTGGCGGTGCTTCTCGCCGGTACGCGAGGTGATCATCACGATCGGCACGCCGCGGAAGCGTTCGTCGGCGCGCATCGCGGTGGCCAGCTCGTAGCCGTCCATGCGCGGCATCTCGATGTCCAGCAGCATCAGGTCCGGCACGCGCTCCTCGAGCCGCTCCAGCGCCTCGATGCCGTCGCGCGCGGTGGCCACTTCGAAGTTGTGGCGCTCCAGCACGCGGCCGGTGACCTTGCGCATGGTCAGCGAGTCGTCGACCACCATCACCAGCGGCACGTGGCGCGCCTGCTGCGGCTCGACCGCGGCCGGGCGTTCCGGCTGCGCCAGGTGGCGGCGGACCAGCGGGGCGACGTCCAGGATCACCACCACGCGCCCGTCGCCGGTGATGGTGGCGCCATAGATGCCCGGCACCGACGAGATCTGCATGCCGACCGGCTTGACCACGATTTCGCGGTTGCCGACCACCTGGTCGATCGCCACCGCCGCGCGCAGGTCGCCGGCGCGCACCAGCAGCAGCGGCACCTGCGCTTGGCCTTCGGCCTTGGCGACGCCCTGCCCGACCAGCAGGCCCAGGTCGTGCAGCGCGTATTCCTCGCCGGCGTAGCGGTAGACGCCGCCACCGGCCTCGAAACGCTCGCGCGAGATCCGGCCGATGCCGCTGACCGAGGCCACCGGCACCGCGTAGGTGGTGTCGCCGATCTGCACGAACACCGCCTGGGTCACCGCCAGGGTCTGCGGCAGGCGCAGGGTGAAGGTGGCGCCCTGGCCGGCGGCCGAGGCGATCTCGACCGTGCCGCCCAGCTGGCGCACTTCGTTGCGGACCACGTCCATGCCCACGCCGCGGCCGGCCAGCTGGCTGACCTTTTCAGAGGTGCTGAAGCCGGACTCGAAGATCACCGAATCCAGCTCGGCGTCGCTCAGTTCGGCTTCGGGCTTGACCAGGCCGCGCTGCTCGGCGCGGCGACGGATCGCGGCGCGGTCCAGGCCGCGGCCGTCGTCGCCGACCTGCAGCACGATTTCCGATCCTTCGCGGCGCAGCGCGATGGTGATCGTGCCTTCCTCGTCCTTGCCAACGTGGCGGCGATCCTTAGGCGCCTCCAGGCCATGGGCGACCGAGTTGCGCAGCATGTGTTCCAGCGGCGCGACCATGCGGTCGAGCACGTTGCGGTCGAGTTCGCCGTGGGTGCCGTCGAGCTTGAGCTGGACCTGCTTCTTCGTATCGTGCGCGGCCTGGCGGACCACCCGGCGCAGGCGCGGCACGATGCTGTCGAACGGCACCATGCGCGCGCTCATCAGGCCGTCCTGCAACTCCGAGCTGACGCGCGACTGCTGCTGCAGCAGCACGTCGTACTGGCGGGCCAGGTCGTCGAGCACGCCCTGCAGGCCGGTCAGGTCGGCGGCCGATTCGGCCAGGCCGCGGCTGAGCTGCTGCAGGGTGGAGAAGCGGTCCAGCTCCAGCGGATCGAAGGTCGGGTCGGCGCTGTCCTGCTCGCGCTGGTAGCGGGCGACGATCTGCGCCTCGGTCTCCAGGTCCAGGCGGCGCAGCTGGTCGCGCAGTCGGGCGTTGGTGCGGTCCAGCTCGGCCATGGCGCTGCGGAACGCGCCCAGCTGCTGCTCCAGGCGCGAGCGGTAGATCGCCACTTCGCCGGCGTGGTTGACCAGGTTGTCGAGCAGGTCGGCGCGCACGCGCACCTGCTCCTGCGGCGCACGCGGCGCCCCTTCATCGGCGGCCGGTGCGGCAGCGGCTTCCTCGTCCTCTTCCATCGGCGCCGAGAGCGCCTGCAGTTCGACGGCGGCGACCACGGACGCGATGGGCGCGGGCGTGGCCGCGGCCGGTGCCTCGGCCTCGGCCGGTACGACAACAGCTTCTTCCGCCTTCGCCTCCGTTTCCTGGGCGACCGGTGCTTCGCCGCGGATCCGCGCCTCGAACTCGTCGATCAGCGCCTGCGGCATCTCGGTGACGCGATGCGCGCGGGTGTGCTGCAGCAACCGGTGCAGGGTGTCGAACCCACGCTCGAGCAGCTGGATGTCGCCGCGATCGAGTTCGGTGCGGTGTTCGGCCGCCGCTTCCAGCAGCGATTCGATCACGTGGCCCAGGTCGCCGATGGGAGCGATGCCGGCCATGCGCGCACCGCCCTTGAGCGTATGCAGGTCGCGCTGCAGGGCGATGATCGGTTCGCGTGCGGTGGGATCGGCGCGCAGTTCCTGGATCAGCCCGTCGACATGGTCGAGCAGGTCCACGCCCTCTTCGACGAAGATGTCGACCAGGTCGCGGTCCAGTTCGTTGAAATCGAGCATCGGACCGTCGGGCACGCGCTCCTCCTCGGCACTGGCGTCCGGCAGCGGGGCACCCAGCGCCGGCAGTTCGATGGTTTCCGCCGCGACCGGGTCGGCCCCGGTGGCCGCAACCTCGATGGCTCCGGTTTCGACAACGTCGGCCTCGAGCGTTTCGACTTCGAGCGCTTCGGTGCCGGCCGCTTCGATTTCGGCGGTATCAGTCTCGATGGCTTCGACTTCGCGTTCGGGGGCTTCGGCCGCGGAAGCGGCGATGTCGGAAGCGGCGATGTCGGCATCGGCGATGTCGACGGCTTCGGCGGCTTCGGCAGCGCCATCCCCGACGACTTCGACTTCGAGGATTTCGGCTGCGGTGGTATCGGCTGCTTCGGCGTCGGCTGCATCACCACCGGCGGCCTCGGTCCCGGCCGTTTCGATTTCAAGCGCCACGGCGTCGACAGCATCGACCTCGGCTTCGGTCGCGGTGGCTTCCGCTTCGGTCGCAGCGGTATCGGCGGACCCGGTGGATTCGGTCCCGGCATCCGCCACCGGAGTGGCTTCGCCTGCCTCCGCGAGGAACGCGCCGGTCGCGATCACGCCCGCTGCCGCGGCGGCGGACGGCATCGCGGCGCCATCGGCTTCCGCCGGCGTCTCCGCCACGGGGCCGTCGCCGAGGTAGTCCGACATGTCTTCGAACGTGCTCAGTTCCGCGGCGTCCAGCACTTCCTCCGCCACCGGCTCGAGGTCCGCTTCCGCCACCTGCGGCCAGCGGGCCTCGGGCAGGCTGTCGGCCAGCTCGCGCAGGCGCGCGGCGAGCGCGGCCGAACGCGGGATCCGCGGCGATTCGGCCTGCAGCGCGCGGATGCAGTCGCGGATCGCTCCGGCCGTCTCGGCGAGCGCCTCCACGCCCTGCGCGTCCGGCACCTGCGAGGCGGCCAGCGAGCGCTTGATGAAGGTCTCGGCCGGATCGGTGACCGCGGTGATCTCCGGCACGTCGGTCATCGCGAACGCACCGTTCATGGTGTGGATCGCGCGCAGCAGCGCGTCGGTCGCCGGTTCCGGCGCCTGGCGCGCGGCGGCGATCCAGGCATCCACCGTCTCCAGATGCTGGGCGACCTCGGCCTCTAGGATCTCGCGCAGCACGCTGTCCACCGACGCCGGCGTGCCTTCTTCGGCCGGGGCGCCGGCGCCTTCCGCCACCGGAGCGGCCGTCGCGGCGGCGGGCGCGTAGAAGGTGTCCTCGCCGGCGGCGATGCGTTCGGCAACGGCCTCCATCGCATACAGGTCGGCGGTGACGCCGCCCTGCCCGCGCAGCGCCGCATCGAACTGCGGCAGCACTTCGCAGGCCTGCTGGACCATGGCCAGCACCGCCGGGCTCGGCGCGCGCGTGCCGTCGAGCACGCGGTTGAGCATGCCCTCGATCTTCCAGCTGAACTCGCCCAGCGCGCGCGCGCCGACCAGGCGCCCGCTGCCCTTGAGGGTGTGGAACACGCGGCGGATCGGGCGCACCCGGTCCAGGTCCTCCGGTGCCTGCTGCCACAGCGGCACCAGCCGCCCGAGGTTGTCGCGCTCTTCGTCGAACTCCTCGAGGAAGACCTCGCGGATGTCGGCATCGATGTCGGCGGTTTCGTCGAAACCGCCGATGGCGGGCGGAACCGGCGCCGCTTCGACGGACGCGGGCGCCGCGGGCACGACGCCCAGCGTCTGCGCGGCCGCGGAGATTTCGGCGACCAGCGACGTGGACACCGGGTCCAGCTCGATATGGCTGATACGGCTTTCGTACACCTGCGCCGGGCGCAGGTCCGGCTGGACCTTCATGCTCAGGTCGAGCCACTGCCCGGTTTCGCCGACGGCCGTGGCCTGCAGCGCGCCCTGCGCCTCGTCTGCGGCTTCTTCGGCGGTTGCCGTCTCCTCGACGGGTGTTTCCTCGACGGGTGTTTCCTCGACGGGTGTTTCCTCGACGGGTGTTTCCGCGGCCGGCGCTTCCGCGGCCGCTTCCTCGACCGGTCCGGCCACCGATTCGGCGGCGACGGGGTCGAAGCTGATCCATTGCGCCGCCACCGCGGCGGCGGCTGGCGCCCGCGCCATCTCCGGCTCGATCGCCGGCAGCGCCACTTCCAGCGCCGGCGCCTCCAGCGTTTCGGGTTCGGGCGCCATCGCCGCGGCGGCCTCATCGCCAGCCGGCTCGATCTCGTGTTCGGCGGCGACCGGGTCCCACTGCGACGCGGCGACCGCGGCCGGCGCGGCCACGGCGATCGCCGGACCGGCCTGCGCCACCGGCGCTTCGGCTTCCACCGCTTCCGGTTCGGCCGGCAACGGCCAGTAGCTCAGGGTTTCCAGGCTGCTGCGCGCGATCTCCAGGATCTCGTCGCTGTTGGGGCGACGGTCGCGCAGCGCTTCCAGGTAGTACTCCAGGCTGGCCATCGCATCGGCCAGGGTGTCGAGCTGGCGGCCGCTGGGGACGCGCCGGCGCTGCAGCAGTTCGGTGCCGACATAGCGGCGCACGCCTTCCAGATAGTCGGCCGGTTGCGGCAGGTCGAGGATGCGCAGCGCACCGGACACCTCCGCCAGCAGCTGCGGGACGCTCTCCAGCCGATCGTGGTTCCAGTTGGTCTCGATGAAGGCGACGAAGTGTTCGCGCGCGGCGGCGAAGTTGGCGATCGCCTCGTGCGCGAGCACCTCGACGGTGCGCCGGGCCTCGGCCGCGGTGGCGTCCTCGCCGGATTCCACGCCGGCGCCCAGGCGCGCGACCTGGTCGTCCAGCGACGCGTCGACGTAGAGCAGCGCGCCGGCGATGTCCAGCAGCGCGCTTTCGCTGGCGGGGCGTTCGCCGCCGGCGATCGCGTCCAGCGCCAGGCGCTGCTGCAGGACCACGTCGCGGGCCACGCCCAGGCCGAGCATGCCGAGGGTGTCGGCGACGTTAGCCAGTTCGGCGGCCTGCGGCTGCAGCGCGGCGGCATCGCCGCCGGTGCGCAGGTGCAGGTCCAGCGCATCCTTGATCCGCAGCAGTTCTTCCTTGACCACGCCGCCGACGGTATTGAGCAGGTCGCGGTTGCGTCCGGCCAGGCTGCCGCGGGCATGGTCGAGCTCGGCCTCGCTGGGCGCGTGCACGTCCAGGTCGAAGGCTTCGCGCAGCGCGTCCAGCGATGGATGCGGCGCGCGCGCCTGCGCGACCAGGTACAGCAGCTGGCGGGTCGGCTCCTGGCTGGCCACGCCCTGCGCGGCGGCCGGGATCGATTCGTCCTCGTGCGCCTGGCGCACCGCGCGGGCGATGCCGGCGAAGGCGCCGCGCAGCGCATCGTTGGCGGCCAGCGCACCGTCGCGCAACGCATCGGCGGCCGAGGACAGCACCCACAGCATGCGCCGGGTGCTGTCGTGGCGGGCGTTGCCGAGCAGTTCGGCGGCGGCGGCGGCGAGCGCGGCCGGATCGGCCGGCGCGGCGTTTTCCGGCCAGCCGGCCAGCGCGTCCTCGAAGCGCGTCTGCGCCGAGGCGACCTTGTCCTGGCGCTGGGTCCACGGCAGCGGCGAGGCTTCCGGCACCTGCTCGGGCAGCGGCCCGCTCAGGTCCGGCGCGAACAGCACGCTTTCGTTCAGCCCGGTCGCGCCGCGCGCGGCGCGGATGTCGTTGAGCAGCGGCAGCAGCACGATCGGGATGTCGCGGTGGCCGTTCTGCAGGCGTTCCAGGTAGTCGGGCAGCAGCACGGTGCCGCGCATCAGCGTGGCGCAGGCCTCGTCGCGGTCGTTGGCCGCACCCTGCTGCACCGCCTGGGCCAGCAGTTCCATTTCCTCGGCGACCATCGCCGGGGCGTACAGCTCGACCATGCGCAGCGTGCCCTGCACCTGGTGCAGGTAGCCGGCGCAGAAGCGCATGCGGCTGGTGTCGGCCGGGTCCTCGACGAAGGCCTCGATCTCGTTGCGCGCCTGGCGCAGCGTCTCGTCCAGCTCCGGCTTGACCCAACCCAGTACCGCATGGCTCATCGCGTCGCGCAGGGCGCTCATCGGCGTCCTCCGGCGAGGCCGTGCAGGTGCGTGTCGCGGACCGTCCTCATTGGCTCATATCCCCCGTGGTGCGCCAATCAGGCCGGCAGCTTGAAGTCGGCCACCGAGCGGCGCAGGTCCGCCGCCAGCTGCGCCAGGTGTCCGATCGAGTCGGCGGTCTGTCCCGCACCGCGCGAGGTCTGCCCGGAAATCTGCTGGACCACGCCCATCGTCTTGGTGATGTCGGCCGCGGCGCCGGCCTGCTGCTGGGCGGCGACGGAGATGCTCTTGATGAGGTCGTTGAGCGCGTTGGACACGCGCTCGATCTCGGTCAGCGCGGTGCCGGCGTCCTCGGCCAGGCGCGCACCGGAAACCACTTCGGCGGTGGTCTGCTCCATCGAGCTGACCGCCTCGTTGGTGTCGGCCTGGATGGCCTGGACCAGGCCTTCGATTCGCCGCGTAGCGCCGGAGGTGCGTTCGGCCAGCCGCTGCACTTCGTCGGCCACCACCGCGAAGCCGCGGCCGGTCTCGCCCGCCGCCGCCGCCTGCACCGCGGCGTTGAGCGCCAGGATGTTGGTCTGCTCGGAAATGTCGTTGATCAGTTCCACGATCGAGCCGATTTCCTGCGAGGACTCGCCCAGGCGCTTGATGCGCTTGGAGGTCTCCTGGATCTGGTCGCGGATCTGGTCCATGCCCTGGATCGTCTCGCGCACCACGCCCGCACCCTCGGCGGCGATGACCACCGAGCGCTGCGCCACTTCCGCCGACTCGGTGGAGTTGCGCGAGACCTGTTCGATGCTGGCCGCGATTTCGTGGATGCGCTCGGAGGCGGCGGTGATCTGCTCGGCCTGGTGGTTGGAGGCCTCGGCCAGCTGCAGCGCGGTGGCCTGGGTTTCCTGCGAGGACGCGGCGACCTGCACCGAGGTGTCGGTGATGGTGGTCACCAGGTTGCGCAGTTCGTCGACCGCGTAGTTGATGGCGTCCGCGATCGCGCCGGTCATGTCCTCTGTGACCGAGGCCTTCACCGTCAGGTCGCCTTCGCCCAGCGAGCTGATTTCGTCCAGCAGCCGCATGATCGCCTGCTGGTTGCGGCTGTTGAACTCCACCTGCGCCTGGTAGCGGACTTCCTGCTCGCGCTGGCGCCCGCGTACCGAACTCCACACGAAAAAGATCAGCGACACCAGCGCCAACGCGCCGGACACGATGCCGAGCCAGAAGTTCGGGAACAGGCGGGTGTCGCGCACCGAACCGAACGCGGAGAACGCGTCGAACAGCTTCTTGCTGGCGTCCAGCATGCCGCCGGAGCCGGCGGTCAGGCTGGCCGCGGCCGACTGCGCGGCGAACAGGTTGCGGGAGCTGGCCAGGATCGCTTCCAGGTCCTTGCGCATCTCGTCCCATTCCGACTGCGACTGCTGCAGCGCGGCCAGCGCGGCGGCATTGCGCACCGGGGCGATGCCCAGCTCCTCGCTGCCCTTGATCAGGTTGTCGAAGGTCTGGCCGAACACGACCGAGTCGCGCGCCAGCGCGTCGCCCGCGGCGGACGCGCCCGGGCCACCGGCGCGGATTTCGGTCACGCGCCGGGCCATGGTGCCGGCGACCACCACCTGCTGCAGCGCGCTGAACACCTGCGAGGCGGGCGCGCCGCCGGCGGTCATCGCGCGGACCGCTTCGTTCAACTGCGCCTGCAACGCCGGCACGCGGCCGGTGAAGCGGTCGGCATTGCCGGCCAGGGCCAGCACCGCCGGCTCGCTGGCCACGATCTGGCCCGCGTTCTCGCCCAGCGGGTTCCACACCCTGACCAGGTTCTCCAGCGGTCCGGACACGCCCGGCTCCTGGCCGAAGCGGCCCTGCAGCCCGCTGACGGTGGTCTCGATCTGCGCCTTGGTCTCGCGGAAAGCCTTGAACGCGTCGGCGTTGCCCGACACCGCGTCGCGGCCCTGGTTGGCCAGCTGCTGCGACAGCACCTGCAGGTCGGCCGCGCCGGTGCTGGCGCCGGCCAGGCGACTGCCCTGCCAGGTCGCCACGCCGGTGTTCAGGCCGAAAACGACGACCGACAGCGCGAGCAGGACAAGCCAGAAGCCGGTGCTGACGCCACCCAGGCGGCTGGTCTTGGGAGTGTCCGGTGCAGTGCTCATGCGTTGTGAACCTCAGGTACGGTGCGGGGCCGGCCGGTCAGGCGGCGGCTTGGCGGAATTCGGGAGTGCGGGCCAGGCGCGAAAGCGAGAACACGCCCCAGTCGGCGCCGTCGCTGTGGAAGGCGCGTTCGACGAAGTGCGCGTAGCGGCCCTGCGCCAGCGGCGCCGGATCGATCGCCAGCTCTTCGCCGAAGCTGCGCTGGCCGTAGAGTTCATCGATGGTCAGGGCCACGTCGCCGCCCTGCTGGCGCATCACCAGCACGCGCTGGCCCTCGTGCAGCACGGTGCGCTCGCCTTCCAGGAACAGCTTCAGGTCGACCACCGGGAACAGGTTGCCGCGCAGGTTGCCGATGCCCAGCAGCCAGGGCTGCGCGCCCGGCACCGGCGTCACCGGCGGCATCGACAGGATTTCGACCACCTCGCCGAACTGCGAGACCAGGCGGTGCTCGCCGATGCGGTAGCCGACGCCGCGCCAGGTCTCCGGACCCAGCTCGCGCGCCGGCAGCTGCACCGCGTGGACCAGGCTGCGCTGCTCGTAGTCGGCGAGGATGTCGAAGGGAGTACGCATCAGCCGGCCACCAGCTGGTTGATCCGCTCGAGCAGGTCTTCCTCGCGCGGCGGCTTGACCACGTAGTCGACCGCGCCCTGGCGCATGCCCCAGGCGCGGTCGGTCTCCATGCTCTTGGTGCTGACGATCAGCACCGGGATCTTGCTGGTGGCCGCGTCGCGGGTCAGCGCGCGCGTGGCCTGGAAACCGCTCATGCCGGGCAGGACGACGTCCATCAGCACCAGGTCCGGCAATTGCTTGCGGGCGATGTCGATGCCGTCCTCGGCGTTGCTGGCGAGGATGACCTGGTGGCCACCGCGTTCCAGCCACTGGGTGAAGACCGCGCGGTCGGTCGGCGAGTCTTCGATCAGCAGGATTCGAGCCATGTTGTTGCCTGCCCCCCGGTCAGGCGTTGACGTACGTGCGGATGGCGCCCAGAAGCTCTTCGCGTGTGAAAGGCTTGGTGAGGTACTGCTCGGAACCGACGATGCGGCCCCGGGCCTTGTCGAACAGCCCGTCCTTGGACGAGAGCATGATCACCGGCGTGGACTTGAACTTCTGGTTGCCCTTGATCAGCGCGCAGGTCTGGTAGCCGTCCAAGCGCGGCATCATGATGTCGACGAAGATGATCTGCGGCTGCTGGTCGGCGATCTTGGCCAGCGCCTCGAAACCGTCGCTGGCGGTGACCACCTCGCAGCCTTCGCGCTTGAGCAGCGTCTCGGCCGTGCGGCGGATCGTCTTGGAGTCGTCGATCACCATGACCCGCAAACCGGCCAATGCCCCAGTCGGGGCCGTATTGTCAGTCATTACCCTAATTCCCCGTGCGCGCGGCGCTTCTACCGGCGCCACTGCGAAGGTGTCTATATCCCAGTACCGCCAAGGACTGTCAAGCCCGCGCCGGAAAACCGCAGGGAGCTGAACGGGGATCATGCGAACGCCGTCTCATTCTGTGGCGCAGTTCGCATTCCGCGAGCCTGGCCGGCGGCGGCGGCCGGATCGGCTAACATCGCCCGTCCCCCACCCTTCCGCCGCATTCCGCACATGCCCGCGCCGCTGGACGTCATCGTGGTGATGGACCCGATCGGGTCGATCAAGATCGCCAAGGACACCACCTTCGCCATGCTCCTGGAGGCGCAGCGCCGCGGCCACCGGCTGCATTACGTGCGTCCCGGCGGGCTGTCGCTGCGCGATGGGCGGGCCGTGGCCCGGGTGGCGCCGCTGTCGGTGCGCGACGACAAGGCCGGCTGGTTCGAGCTGGGCGACTGGGCCGACCTGGCCTTCGGCCCCGGCCAGCTGGTGCTGATGCGCAAGGATCCGCCGGTCGACGCCGAATACGTCTACGACACCCAGGTGCTGGACCTGGCCCGCCTGGCCGGCGCGCAGGTGGTCAACGACCCGCGCGGCCTGCGCGACTTCAACGAGAAGCTGGCGGCGATGCTGTTCCCGCAGTGCTGCCCGCCGACCCGGATCAGCCGCGATCCGGCCGAACTGAAGGCCTTCGCCGCCGAGCAGGGCAAGGTCGTGCTCAAGCCGCTGGACGGCATGGGCGGGCGCTCGATCTTCCTCAGCCAGGCCGGCGACCCGAACCTCAACGTGATCCTGGAAACCCTGACCGACGGCGGCCGCAAGCTGGCCCTGGCGCAACGCTACCTGCCGGAAATCAGCCAGGGCGACAAGCGCATCCTGCTGGTCGATGGCGAGCCGGTGGACTACTGCCTGGCGCGGATCCCGCAGGGCGACGAGTTCCGCGGCAACCTGGCCGCCGGGGGCCGTGGCGAGGGCCGCCCGCTCAGCGACCGCGACCGCTGGATCGCCGCCCAGGTCGGCCCGGAGATGCGCCGCCGCGGCATGCGCTTCGTCGGCCTGGACGTGATCGGCGACTGGCTGACCGAGGTCAACGTCACCAGCCCGACCTGCGTGCGCGAACTGGACGCGCAGTTCGGCCTGAACATCGCCGGGCGGCTGTTCGACGCGATCGAGGCCGGGGTGGCCGGGGACGACGCGCGGGCATGAGCGCCGCCGCCGTCGCGCCACCTCCCATCGGCGCCCGCCAGCGGCTCAACGCCACCGCGGTGCTGTCGCTGCTGGTCCACGGCATCCTGATCCTGGGCCTGGGGTTCGCCTTCCGCGGCGAGGCGCCGCTGGTGCCGACCCTGGACGTGATCTTCAGCCAGACCCAGACCCCGCTCACCCCCGAACAGGCCGACTTCCTGGCCCAGGCCAACAACCGCGGCGGCGGCGAACACGACAAGGCGCAGCGGCCGCGCGACCTGCAGGCCGGCGCGATCCCGCTGGCCGAGCCGGGCCAGGCGCCGTTGCCGGAACGGCGCAGCGCCGCCATCGAGCCTCCGCCGCCGCAGGCACGGGTAGTGGCCAGCCGCCGCGGCGAGGAGGCGATGGCCACGGCCCAGCCTGAGCAGCCGCCGCCCGACCCCGAACTGCCGCCGGTCAGTCCCGTCCGTGCCGCGCGCGATGCGGAAATGGCCCGGCTGGCCGCCGAGGTCTACCTGCGCTCGGAGTTGTACGCCAAGCGCCCGACCCGCAAGTTCGTCTCGGCCAGCACCCGTGAGTACGCGTACGCCAACTACCTGCGCGCCTGGGTCGACCGCGCCGAGCGGATCGGCAACCTCAACTACCCCGATGAGGCCCGCCGGCGCCGGCTCGGCGGCCAGGTGGTGATCAGCGTCGGCGTGCGCCGCGACGGCACGGTGGAGAGCACCCGGATCCTGCGTTCCAGCGGCACGCCGCTGCTGGACGAGGCCGCGCAGCGGATGGTGCGGCTGGCCGAGCCGTTTCCGCCGCTGCCGGACACGCCCGACCACGTCGACATCCTGCACGTGACCCGCACCTGGGTGTTCGTGCCGGGCGGGACGATGCGGACCGAGTGATCCGGCGCGCATTGGCGCCTGTGCCCTGACCGGGCTCGCCAGTGACCTCACAGTCCCGCAGCGGCCTGCAGGCCTTCAGGCGAATAGGGTTCTTCCCCCGATTGCGGGAAGCAGGCACAGCGTCGCCTCTGCGTGTTGACCGAGGTGCCGGGCAGCCAGGAGAAGACCCTGGATGCCGCGGCTGCTGTGTGTGGACTCGATCGAGACTAAAAGCTTGGATGCCGGACGGGGGACCGCTTGCTGGAGGTTTAGAGCGAAAAGCATCGGCTCCGGAGTGGGAGCCGCTTGCTGGAGGTTTAGAGCGAAAAGCATCGGCTCCGGAGTGGGCCGCCGCACCCTGGGGGTATGGCGCAAGCAGCACACGGATGTGCTGCGCTCGGCCGTCGGAGGCAGGACGCCGGAGCCGGCCGATGCGCCATACCCCCGCACTGCCGCGGCTCCCGCCGAAGCGCGCCAAACCGGACGCCTTTGCTTCCGAAGCCGGCGCAACCCAACGCCTTTGCTCCTGCTCCGCAGGAGTCGGGAGAAGAACCAAAAAAGAAGAAACGCCGGCACTAGGCCGGCGTTTCCAATGCAGCGCAAGGACGTCGAACGACCGGTCAGGCCGCGCTCTGCCACTGCCCCAGCGCGGCCAGGCCATTGTCGCGGGCACGCGCGAACACGATCTGCTGCGCCTTGGCGAAGTTGCCGGCCATGTCCTGCGACCACAGCTTCAGCGCGGCCTGCTGCATGGCGCGGCCGTAGGAGAAGCTTAGCGGCCAGGGGTTCGGACCGAGGCGGTTCATCGCGTCCAGGTGCGCGGTGGCGTCCTCGTCGCCCTGCCCGCCGGACAGGAACACGATGCCCGGCAGGATCGCCGGCACGGTGCTTTTCAGGCACATCAGGGTGGATTCGGCCACCTCCTGGACGTCGGCCTGCTCCGGGCAGTCCTTGCCGGACACCACCATCGAGGCCTTCAGGATGGTGCCTTCCAGCAGCACGTTCTGCTCGTACAGCGCGCCGAACAGCGAGCGCAGCACCGCCTCGGTGACCTCGTAGCAGGTCTCGATGTCGTGGTCGCCGTCCATCAGAACCTCCGGCTCGACCATCGGCACCAGGCCCTGCTCCTGGCACAGCGCCGCGTAGCGGGCCAGGGCGTGGGCGTTGGCTTCGATGCAGGTGCCGGTCGGGATGTCCTCGCCGATGTTGATCACCGCGCGCCACTTGGCGAAGCGCGCGCCGAGCCGGTAGTACTCCTCCAGCCGGCCGCGCAGCCCGTCCAGACCCTCGGTGACCAGTTCGCCGGGGAAGCCCGCCAGCGCGGCGGTGCCCTTGTCGACCTTGATGCCCGGGATCATGCCGTTGTCGGCCATGTATTTGGCGAACGGCACGCCGGCCTGGGTCGACTGGCGGATCGTCTCGTCGTACAGGATGGCGCCGGAGATGTGGTCGGACAGCTTGGGCGCGGTGAGCAGCAGCTCGCGGTAGGCGCGGCGGTTCTCTTCGGTGTTGCCGATCCCGACCGCGGCGAAGCGCTTGGCGATCGTGTTGGAGGACTCGTCGATGGCGATGATGCCCTTGCCCGGGGCGACCATCGCCTGGGCGGTCTCTGCAAGCTGTTCGATGCTCATGGGATTCCTGCGCGCGGCGTTGGGACGGGCCGCGATTATAGCGGTTGCGCAGGAGTGCCATTCCGCCGGGCCATTGCGCCCGGCGGCGGCGCCCGACGGACGCCGCCCGGCAGGCTCAGAGGTCGCCCAGTCCGCTGGCGTTGCCGTCCGGCGCGACCTGGAGCAGGCGCAGGGTATTGGTCGCGCCGTGGGTCTCCATGTGCTCGCCGCTGGTGAACACCACGCGATCGCCCACCTCCAACAGCTGCGCGTTCACCAGTACCCGGATGCTGCCGCGCGCGGCTTCGCGCGGGGTCAGGCCGCGGCTGTCGAAGTTGATCGGGAACACGTCGCGCATCAGCGCCATCTGCCGGCGCGCGCCGTCGTGGCGGGTGATCGCGTAGATCGGCGCTGAGGCGCGGAAGCGCGACAGGAAGCGCGGGGTGCCGCCGGACTCGGTCATGGCCACGATCGCGCGCACGCCGATGTGCTCGGACAGGAACATGGTGGCCATGGCGATGGCCTGGTCGGCGCGCTCCAGGTTGCGCTGGGCCTTGCCGTAGTCGGTCTCGGTCTGGAACTGGCGCTCGGCGCCCAGGCAGATGCGCGCCATCGCCTCCACCGCCTTGACCGGGTAGGCGCCGGCGGCGGTCTCGGCCGACAGCATCACCGCATCGGTGCCGTCGATCACCGCGTTGGCCACGTCCAGCACCTCGGCGCGGGTCGGCAGCGGGCTCTCGACCATCGACTGCAGCATCTGGGTGGCGGTGATCACCACTTTGTTCTGCGCCAGCGACTCGCGGATGATCTTCTTCTGCAGGCCGGGAAGCTCGGCGTCGCCGATCTCCACGCCCAGGTCGCCGCGGGCGACCATGACCACGTCGGAGGCCTCGACGATCTCGACCAGGTTGTCGATCGCCTCGGTGCGCTCGATCTTGGACACCAGCGCCGCGTTGCAGCCGTGCGAACGGGCGATGGCGCGGGCGTCGTTCATGTCCTGCGCGTTGCGGCAGAACGACACGGCGATGAAGTCCACGCCGATCCTGGCGACGATGCCGATCAGCTCCTTGTCGCGCTCGGTCAGCGCGCCCAGCGACAGCCCGCCGCCCTGCTTGTTCAAGCCCTTGCGGTCGGACAGCACGCCGTCGTTGAGCACGGTGTTGACGATGCGCTCGCCCTGTACGTCCACCACCTGCAGCTGCATCAGGCCGTCGTCCAGCAGCAGGACGTCGCCGGCCTTCACGTCGCCCGGCAGGCCCAGGTAGCTGACGCCGACCTGGGTGGTGTCGCCCGGGGGCGCATCGGTCGCGGCGACCAGGTCGAAGCGGTCGCCCATTTTCAGCGCCACCTTGCCGGCGGCGAAGCGCTCGATGCGGATCTTCGGGCCCGGCAGGTCGGCGAGGATGCCGACCTCGACGCCGACCCGCTGCGCGGCGGCGCGCACTTCGGCGGCGCGCTTGGCCTGGCCGGAGGGATCGCCATGGGAGAAATTGAGGCGGACCACGTCGACGCCGGCGCGGACCAGCGCCTCCAGCACGCCCGGCGCGTCGGTGGCCGGTCCGAGGGTGGCGAGGATCTTGGTGCGGCGGCGGTCGGTCATCGTGGCGTCGTTCGGTGGGGGCGGCGAAAGAGCAGGGAAAACTATCACATCGCCCCTTCGCCCGGCAGCGCTGTCATCGCCGCCGCGGACGTCGGTCGTCGCGGGAGCGCGCGACGGGTCGGCAGGCATACGCTGCCGGACGGAGAAGGTTGCAGGGAAAACGTTCAACCCGGAAGAAGCGCGGCATGTCCGCGCGCGCTACGATACGCAGTCCCCATTCCACGCATGCCACGCTCCCGATGACCGCTGATTCCGCCGCCTATCCGTCCCGCCTCCAGCAACTGCGCGAACTGTCCGTCGTGGTCGCCGACACCGGCGACTACGACGCCATCGTCCGCCTGCGCCCGGTCGACTGCACCACCAACCCGACCCTGGTGAAGAAGGCGCTCGGGCTGCCGGTCTATGCGGAGCTGATCGAGCGCGAGCTGGCCTGGGCGCGGACCCGGCCGGCGGTGGACAAGACAGTCATCGACGAAGTCGCCGACCGCCTGACCGTCGGCGTCGGCGCCATGCTCAGCGCGCTGGTCCCCGGCCGCGTCTCCACCGAGGTCGATGCCGACCTGGCCCACGACACCGCCGCCACCGTGGCCAAGGCGCGCAAGTTCATGGCCATGTACGCCGAGCGCGGCGTCGCCCCGGAGAAGATCCTGATCAAGGTCGCCGCGACCTGGGAAGGCGTGGAGGCCGCGCGCCAGCTGCAGGCCGAGGGTATCGACTGCAACCTGACCCTGATCTTCAACCCGACCCAGGCCATCGCCTGCGCCGAGGCCGGCGCGTTCCTGATCTCGCCCTTCGTCGGCCGCATCCTCGACTGGTACAAGGCCCACGGCCAGGTGCCGGCGACGATCGACGAGGACCCGGGCGTGCGTTTCGTACGCGGCGTCTATGCCGAGTTCAAGCGCCGCGGCGCGGCCACCGTGGTCATGGGCGCCTCGTTCCGCTCCACCGGACAGGTGCTGGCGCTGGCCGGCTGCGACCGCCTGACCATCTCGCCGGACCTGCTCGAACAGCTGGACGCGTCCACCGGCACGGTCGAACGCAAGCTGGCGCCGGTGCCGCGCGAGGAGCGGGTGATCGCCCCGGTCAACGCAGCCGCCTTCGCCGCCGACGTGGCCGCCGACGCCATGGCCAGCGAGAAGCTGGCCGAGGGCATCGCCGCGTTCGCCAAGGACCTGGACGCGCTGCGCGCGGACATCGCCCAGCGCCTGGCCTGAGTCCGGCGTCCGGGTGCTGCCGGCCGGCCTGCTTCGGTGGGTCGCCGCCGTACCTTTCGAGGCCTGGAGCGGAAGCGTCGGCTTCGGACGGGGCCGCCGTGCCTTGGGGGTCTGGCGCATCGCTCGGCTGCGCCTTCCATGGCTCCGACGAGCGAGCGCAGGCCATCCCTGGCCTGCTTGCGCCAGACCCCCAGGGCACGACGTCCTCGGGCAGCGTTGCAGTCGTGGCTTCGATCAAAACAAAGCCCGGGAACCGGGCTTTCGTAGAGCGGGGCTCGTCCCGCTGCTTCTGACCGACAAAGGCAAAGGCAGCGGGGCAAGCCCCGCTCTACGGGAGCAACAGCAAAGTCGGAACGATGGCAGGCACGCACTGGAGCCGACCCAGGAACGAAGCCACGCCCCCAAAGCGCCGAAAGACGCGGTAGTGCGGGGGTATGGCGCAAGCAGGCCAGGATGGCCTGCGCTCGGCTGTCGGAGGCAGGACGCCGGAGCCAGCCGATGCGCCATACCCCCGCACTGCCGCGGCTCCCGCCGAAGCCGACACCACCCAACGC
>Ga0160451_100120_pt1 | contig 70644 bp, 77 predicted proteins | sample HID1975M_E1MG_FD_108270 | JGI IMG/M metagenome (GOLD analysis project Ga0160451, IMG submission 108270) | Enriched soil microbial communities from UW Madison campus, WI, USA - HID1975M_E1 MG | ecosystem: Environmental > Terrestrial > Soil > Unclassified | place: USA: Madison, Wisconsin... | reverse complement strand
GGGAGCCGCGGCAGTGCGGGGGTATGGCGCATCGGCCGGCTCCGGCGTCCTGCCTCCGACGGCCGAGCGCAGCACATCCGTGTGCTGCTTGCGCCATACCCCCGCACTGCCGCGTCTTTCCGGCGCGTTGGGGGTGTGGCTCCGTTCCTGGTCTCGGCTTCCGTGCGTGCCTGCGGTCGTTCCGGCTTGATTGCTCTCGTAGAGCGGGGCTTGCCCCGCTGCGCCTGGCCGACATCGAGGCAAAGGCAGCAGGCAAGCCCCGCCCTACGAGAGCCGGCTCCCGGGCTTCGCTCTGATCGAAGCCACGACCTCGATGCCACCGAAGGACGTCGTGCCCTGGGGGTGTGGCGCAAGCAGGCCAGGGATGGCCTGCGGTCGCTCGTCGGAGCCATGGATGGCGGAGCCGAGCGATGCGCCAGACCCCAGGGTGCGGCGGCCCCGTCCGGAGCCGGGGCTTTTCAGCTTTGGTGTCCAGAACCGGCCCAGCACCCGGTCATCACGGAGAGGCACCCCAGCGCCTGCTTCCCGCAATCGGGAGACGAACCAATTTCCACGCGCCGCCTGCCTGTACCGCCTGCGGCGGAGAGCGCCCGCCGGACGCGCGCGGTAATGCGGCCGGAATACGGTCGCGCGGATCGCCACGCCGCCGGTCATTCCCGGCCGGGACTGCCGCCGGCGTCGGCAAGGGCGTACGCTCTGCCACGCGGCATCGGCGCCGCGCGGGAGGCAGGCATGCAGACGCAATCCGGGCCGGTGCGGCCGAAGGCTTACTGGTGGGTGGCGATCCTGGCGCTGGTCTGGAACCTGATCGGCCTGGCCATGTTCTTCGTGCAGGTCGGCATGGACGAGGCGCGGCTGGCGACGTTGTCCGAGGCGGAGCGGCAGATCCTGCTGGCGACGCCGCCCTGGGTGAACGTGGCCTTCGCCTTCGCGGTCATCGGCGGGGTGCTGGGCGCGCTGTGCCTGCTGCTGCGCCGGCGCTGGGCGGTGCCGATGTTCCTGGTTTCGTTGCTGGCGCTGCTGGTGCAGTTCGGCGGCGCCTACCTGGTGACGCCGGCGTGGCAGGCCTACGGGCCGCCCGGACTGGCGATGCCGGCGCTGCTGTTCGTCATCGCGCTTTTCCTGTGGCGCTATGCGCGCCGCAGCGCCGCATGCGGCTGGCTGCGTTGACGGGGGCAAGCGTGCGGCCGCATCCGGCCACGCGAAGGGAGGTCGCATGGACATCGGCATGATCGGCCTGGGCCGGATGGGCGCGAACATGGCAGCGCGCCTGCAGCGTGGCGGACATCGCGTGGCCGGGTTCGATCCCGGCGCGGCCGCGCGCGAGAAGGCGCGGCAGGCGCACGGCCTGGAGACGTTCGATGCGCTGGCCGCACTGCTGGCGGCACTGACGTCGCCACGCACGCTGTGGCTGATGGTGCCGGCCGGCGCCGCGGTGGACGCCAGCCTGGAAGCGCTGCTGCCGCTGCTGCAATCCGGCGACGTGCTGGTCGACGGCGGCAACTCGAACTACCGCGACAGCCAGCGCCGCGCCGCGCAGTGCGCGGAAAGCGGCGTGCATTTCCTCGATTGCGGCACCAGCGGCGGCGTGTGGGGACTGCAGGAGGGCTACAGCCTGATGGTCGGCGGCGACGCGGACGCCTGCGAACGCCTGCGGCCGCTGTTCGAGGCGCTGGCGCCGGCGCCGGACCGCGGCTGGGGCCGGGTCGGGCCCAGCGGCGCCGGCCATTTCGCCAAGATGGTCCACAACGGCATCGAGTACGGAATGATGCAGGCGTATGCGGAGGGTTTCGCGATCATGCAGCGCAAGGAGGCGCTGGCGCTGGACCTGCCGCAGGTCGCGGACATATGGCGCCACGGCAGCGTGGTCCGTTCCTGGTTGCTGGACCTGGCCACCGATGCGCTGCGCGACAACCCGTCGCTGGAGGGCATCGCGCCGTACGTGCCCGATTCGGGCGAGGGCCGCTGGACCGTGGCCGAGGCGATCGAACTGGACGTGGCCGCGCCGGTGATCACCCTGTCGTTGCTGGAGCGGCTGCGCTCGCGCGAGGACGATTCCTTCGCCGACAAGATGCTGGCCGCGCTGCGCGACCGCTTCGGCGGGCATGGCGTGCAGCGCGGATAACCGGCGCACCGCGGCGCGGCCATCGCGCCGTCGCCCGGGTGCGCGCATGGCCGATCGCGCCAGGCCGGGACTGTGCCTGGCGTTGCTGGTGCTCGTGTTGCCGGCGCTGGCCGCCGCGGCGCCGCGCCTGGGGCCGGCCGCGCCGGACTGCGTGGAATCCCTGCTGCGCCGGCTCGGCTGGCGCATCGGCAGCACCGCGCTGGCCGAGCCGCAGGTCCATCCGGGCCTGCCGTGCGCGCGCGGGAGCCTGGCCGAGGCGCAGGCCGAAGGCGACCTGCGCATCGAACTGCCCACGCGCTGGGATCCGGCGCGGCGCGGACAGGCCCTGCGCGGGCTGCTGGACGCGCCGGCCACGCGCTGCGCGTACATGTTCGTGCTCGGCGACGCGACCCGGCGCGCGACCACGGCACTGGCCGGCAATCGCCACTACCGCTTCAGCGCGCTGCAGCCGGGCTGGATCGGCTTCGGTGCGCAGGGGGCGCGGGTGCAGGGCTGGGAGCGGTTCCGCAGCTTCGGCCGCGGCTACCGTCCGCTGGCCGCCAATTCATCCGCGCTGGAGGCGTTCTACCGCGGCCACGTGCGCTCCGAATGCGGCGTCGGCCGCCAGGTCGCGCAACTGGCCACGCAGCGCGAGCTGTACGGCGACGCCGGCTTCGATGCCGGGTTCACGTCCGGCGAGCTGTCGATCGGGACGTTCCTGACCCTGCACGATACCGACAGCGTGCTGCTGGGCCGGCATGCCGGCGAACTGTTCGCCGACGGCCATGCGGCGCGCACCGCGGCCATGGGCCGGCAGGCGTTCATGGGCGTGCCCGGGTTCGTGTTCCACGTGTTCGACCGCAGCCACCTGGACGACCTCAGCAACCAGGCCGAGAACTTCGTGGTCGTCGACGTCAGCGCCGCGGCGGCGCAGGCGCTGGCCGCGCATGGCGGACTGGAACACTACGACGCGCTCAACCGGCGGATCTGGGAACTGGCGCAGCCGTTGCTTGGGCCCGGGCACAAGCGCTTCGAACGCCTGCTGGTGGAGCGCGATCCGCAATTGCTCGCGACGCTCGATCCGGACCAGCGCGAGCGGCTGGCGCGGATCGAGGAACTGCTGGACGATCCGTTCTATCGGGGCTTCCGGATCTATGTGCACCACCAGGGCGTGCGTCCGGTCGGTTACCACATCGTGCGGCTGCTGGACCGCAATCCGCGCACGCCGTATGCCACCGAACTGGGCCTGCACAACCTGCACACGACGCTGTACTGGCGGTGGATCGACCACGAGTTGCGCACCTGCGCCGGCGCGCTCCCGCCGGCATCGAGCTCTTTGTAGGAGCCGGTCTTGCCGGCGACCCGAGGCCGTCGGCACAGGCGGCGCCCTCGTAGTCCCGGTGTCCCCGGGGTCGCCGGCAAGACCGGCTCCTACAGGAGGTACGCCCGCGCCGGTCATGCAAAAGCACGATCGCGCAGAGCTTCGCGCGGGCGGCGTCAGGCCAGCGCGATCTCGCATCGCTGCGCATCGCTGCGCAGGCCGGCCTCGATGACCTGCATCGTCTGCAGCGCGCTGTGCGCGGTGACCGGTGGCGGCGTGCCGTGGACGATCGCCTCGCGCAGCAAGGCGTAGTAGGCCGGGTAATCGCCGCACGGTGCGGGCGAGGTCGCTTCGCGCACGCCGCCGTCGCCGGTCACCCGCCACAGCACGCCCGGCCGCGGATCGCGTCCCCAGTCCGCGCCGCCCGGCATGGCGCCGGCGCGCAGCGCGTCTTCCTGCGGATCGAGCCCGTGCTTGATCCAGCTGCCGCCGCTGCCGTGCACGGCGAAGCGCAGGCCGTGGCCGGGCACCAGCGAGCCGGCGTGCAGCACCGCGCGCAGCCGCGGCCAGCGCAGCTGCACGTGGAAATAATCGACGGCCTGCGCGTCCTCGCGTTGCCGGGCCAGGTCGGCGCTGACCGCCAGCGGCATGCCGAACAGCTGCAGCGCCTGGTCGACCAGGTGCGGGCCCAGGTCGTACCACAGGCCGCCGCCGGGGCCTGCGCGGTCGCGCCAGCGGTCCGGCACCTGCGGCCGGAAGCGGTCGAAATGCGAATGCAGTTCGGCCGCTTCGCCCAGGGCGCCGGCATCGAGCAGCGCACGCAGGGCGAGGAAATCGGCATCCCAGCGCCGGTTGTGGAACACGCTCAGGACCCGGCCGGCCGCCTGCGCGGCGTCGATCATCGCCTGCGCCTGGGCCAGGTCCAGCGCGAACGGCTTGTCCACCACCACGTGCTTGCCGGCGGCCAGCGCCGCCAGCGCCAGTGGCGCGTGGGTGTCGTTGGGAGTGGCCACCACCACCACGTCGATGTCCGGATCGGCGAAGGCGTCGGCCGGATCGGCGAGCACGCGCGCCCGCGGATGCCTGGCCGCGACCTTGCCCGGATCGCTGGAGACGACGGTATGCAGGCGCAGTCCCGCCGTGGCGGCGACCAGCGGCGCATGGAACACGCGCCCGGCCAGTCCATAACCGAGCAGGGCGACATGGAGCGTGGCGGACATGGTGGTGGTTTCCTCGTGGACCGGCGCATTACACGCGGCCTTCAGACCGTCTTGCAACCGCGGCGACGGCCCTGAACCGTGCACAACCTTCACGCCGGGATTCACCGGCGCTGCATGCCGCCATGGCGAGACTGCAGCCACACCCCACCCACGGAGGTCCACCATGCGCAAGCCCGCTTCCATCCTCGCCGCCACCCTCGCCGCGTTCCTGTTCTCCGGCGCAGCGCTGGCCCATGGCAACGAGCCGCAGAAGAAGCCGGCCGCCGAAGCCGATTCCTCGCAGCCGGCGAGCGACACCTGGATCACCACCAAGGTCAAGTCCAGCCTGCTGGCCGATACAAGCGTGTCCGGCAGCAAGATCGAGGTCGATACCGTCGACGGCGTGGTCTACCTGACCGGCACCGCCGCCACCCAGGCCCAGGTCGATGCGGCGAAGAACATCGCGGCCGGCATCGAGGGCGTGAGCCGGGTCGATGCCAGCAAGCTGGTGGTTTCCGCCGGCAACTGATCCGGCCGGCGTTGATACGGAGTTCGATGGTGTCCCGGGGTGACGACGGGACGCCACGCCACGGCGGCGCGGAGCAAGGGCTCCGCGCCGCCTTTCGTTTGGCTCTTCTTTTTCGAACTCAGGGGGGCAGGAGCCAGCAGCAAGAAGACCAAAACCAGAAGCCGGAAGCCAAGGCGTCCGGTTGGATGGGCTTCGGCGGGAGCCGCGGCAGTGCGGGGGTATGGCGCATCGGCTGGCTCCGGCGTCCTGCCTCCGACAGCCGAGTGCAGCACATCCGTGTGCTGCTTGCGCCATACCCCCGCACTACCGCGTCTTTCGGCGCGTTGGGGGCGTGGCTTCGTTCAACCCCAACCGGCGGCGTTCCCGTGTTGTAGGAGCCCGTCTTGCGGGCGACCCGACACCGTCGGCACGGGCGATGCCTTCATGATTCCGGCGCCCTTGTCGCCCGCAAGACGGGCTCCTACAGGGGACGGGGGCGATGGATTGTTGCCGGTGATGCGGGCGGTGCGGTGCTGTGTCCTGCCTTCGCCTGGCCGCTGGTTTTTCGCCAAACGAAGCCACGACCCCAATCGTCGCGAAGGACGTCGTGCCCTGGGGGTCTGGCGCAAGCAGCACACGGATGTGCTGCGGTCGCTCGTCGGAGCCATGGACGGCGGAGCCGAGCGATGCCCCAGACCCCCAGGGTGCGGCGGCCCCGCCCGGAGCCGATGCTCTTGATGCTCCGGCTTGAGGCCGAAAGCCAAAGGCAAGGCACGGCGGCCCCCTCCGGGGCCGAAGCTTTCCGCTCTCGACCAGATACACGGCAACGGTGTCCAGCGCCTGCCGGTCCCCCGGCCAGCATGGAAAGGCGGCCCTTGCATCTGCTTCCTGCAATCGGGGGAACCTTTCGTTTGCCTGTTACATGCGGTTACATGCGAATGCCGGGCAGTTGCGGCCTCGCACGTGATTGCCCGCGCGCCGCGCTCCGCTAGAATCGACGCCTCCCCCAGCCGCCCCGTCACGGACCGATGCCGATCGACGCGAAGCCCCTCGCCGCGAGCGCGGACGAGCGAATCGAGTCCCTGCTCGCGTGCATGACCGTCGAGGAGAAGGTCGGGCAGCTGGGCGTGTTCGCCGACATGGTGCGTCCGTTCGCGCCGGACGTGAATCCGGACACCAACGTGCGCAACGCCGCCGAGGTGCTCGAGCAGGTGCGCGCCGGCCGGGTCGGGGCGCTGTTCAACGGCGTGGGCGCGGCGCAGGGACGCGAGATCCAGCGTGTGGCGGTGGAAGAGAGCCGGCTCGGCATCCCGTTGCTGCTGGCCGCCGACGTGATCCACGGCATGCGCACCGTGTTCCCCATCCCGCTGGGCGAGGCCGCCAGTTTCGAACCGGACCTGGCCGAACGCACCGCGCGCGCGACCGCGATCGAGGCCACCGCCGCCGGCATCCACTGGACCTACGCGCCGGCGGTGGACATCGCCCGCGACCAGCGCTGGGGCCGCGGCGCCGAGGGCGCCGGCGAGGACACCTTCCTCGGTTGCGCCTTCGCCGCCGCCCGCGTGCGCGGGTTCCAGGGACCGGACCTGCGCGCAACCGATTCGCTGCTGGCCACGCCCAAGCACTTCGCCGCCTACGGCGCGGTGGCCGCGGGCATGGACTACAACTACGTCGAGATCTCGGAAGGCACGCTGCGCGACGTGCACCTGCCGCCGTTCAAGGCCGCCTTCGACGCCGGTGCGCTGGCGGTGATGACTGCCTTCAACGACATCAACGGCGTGCCGGCCAGCGCCAACCACGCGCTGCTGACCGGCGTGCTGCGCGAGGAATGGGGCTTCCCCGGGCTGGTGGTGTCCGACTACACCGCCGACATGGAGCTGATCGCGCACGGCTACGCCGCCGACCCGCGCGAGGCGACACTGCGCGCATTCGGCGCGGGCATGGACATGAGCATGCAGAGCGGCTTCTATGCCGCGCACCTGCCGGAACTGGTCGAATCCGGCGAAGTGCCGATGGCTGCGCTGGACGCCGCGGTGCGGCGGGTGCTGTCGGTAAAGGCCGCCGTCGGCCTGTTCGACGACCCCTACCGCTCGCTGGATCCGCAGCGCGAAGCCGACGCCTCGCACCTGCCGGTGCACGAGGCGCTGGCGCGCGATGCGGCGCGGCGTTCGATCGTGATGCTGAAGAACGAGGCGGACGTCCTGCCGGTGCGCCGCGACGCGCGCATCGCGCTGATCGGCCCGTTCGCCCGCGACACCGACAACATCGAGGGCTGCTGGACCCTGTTCGGCGACAGGTCGCGCTACGTCACGCTGGAGGCCGGCATCCGCGCCGCGCTGCCGGAGGCGGCGGCGCTGGACATCGTCGACGGCTGCGACCTGGAAGCGCCGCTGGAGGGTGGACTGGAAGCGGCAGCCGCGGCGGCGCGCGAGGCCGACGTGGTCCTGCTGGCGGTGGGCGAACCGCAGCGCTACAGCGGCGAGGCGCAGTCGCGCATCCGCATCGACCTGCCGCCGGCGCAGCAGGCGCTGGCCGAAGCGGTGGCCGCGACCGGGACGCCCGTCGTGGTGCTGCTGCGCAACGGCCGCGCACTGGCGTTGCAGGGGGCGGTGCGCGATGCGGAGGCGATCCTGGTGACCTGGTTCCTCGGCAGCCAGACCGGGCACGCGGTGGCCGACGTGGTATTCGGCGACTACAGTCCCTCGGGGCGGCTGCCGGTGAGCTTCCCCCACGATTCCGGGCAGCAGCCGCTGTTCTACAACCATCCGCGCACCGGTCGCCCGGAGACGCCGGAGATGTCCGAGTTCAAGGCGCGCTGGCGCGAGTACCCGAACACCGCGCTGTATCCGTTCGGCCACGGCCTGGGCTATGGCCGGATCGAGTACGGCGCGGCCGCTGTCGACCCGCCGGAACTGCGCTGGGACGGCACCCTGACCGTGCGAGCGACAGTGCGCAACGCCGGCGACCGCGCCGCCGAGGAAGTGGTGCAGCTGTATGTGCACGATCGTGTCGGCAGCCGCGTGCGTCCGGTGCGCGAGCTGAAGGGTTTCCGCAAGATCGGACTGCTCCCGGGCGAGTCGCGCGAAGTCGCCTTCGAACTGGCGCGCGAAGCCTTGGCCTTCACCCGCGCCGACGGCACGCATGGCGCGGAACCGGGCGCGTTCGACGTCTGGATCGCGCCGTCGGCGGCGGCGGGGGAACCGGCGACGTTCGAACTGCTGCCGCTGTAGGAGCCCGTCTTGCGGGCGACACCGACGCCGTGGACCGGAGCCGCGTTCGACAGCGCACGAATGGGACTCCGGCGTATAGCAGAGTGCCCATCCGCGGCGTCCATCCCGCGTCATCGCATCATCGGCCGAACCCGGTTCCCACAAAAATCAGAGCCGCCATCACATCCCGTGCGGTTCCCCGCGCTCCCACGCGCGCAGCACCGCCTGGCGGGCGCGGTTCCAGTCCAGCCGCGACAGGCCCTTGCTGATTTCCCAGTCGCGCTGCAGCTGCGTTTCCAGGCTGCCGAAGTCGCGGTCCAGATGCCGGCGGCGGGCGCCGTAGCCGAGGCGGTAGGCCGGGTCGTAGTCGTCGTAGCTGTCGCCTTCGAGGAAATAGGGCTCGCTGCTGAACTGCCGGGTCCAGTAGTCCGAATCCGGGAAGGGTTCGACCGGGGCGCGTCCGGGGATTTGGTAGCTGGGTTGCGGACTCATGGCCGTCTTCTGGTGTTTCGGGGGGAGACGGCACCGTAGCCGGCGTGCGGTTAACCGCGCCGGTCGCGGCCGTGAGCGCGAAGTTATCCCTGCGCATTGTTCATGCAGTGGTCGATGCGGATTAGCTGCCCCGACCCAGCGCCTTGGCCGTCCGGCACCTCAAGGGCATGGCGCACAGGAACGGTTTAGCCATGCGTTTCGCCGCCTCAACTCACCGCGCTGGCCGCCTCGTACGGCAATGGCGTGGCGCCGGCGCGCACTACCGCCGGTTCGGCGCGTTCCAGTTCCATGTCCTCGGCATCGACCACCAGCAGGATCTGGCCGGCCTCGATCGCGCCTTCGAAACGGCGCCGCACCGGATCGGGCACGCTGGCGCCGACCAGCGCCGAGGACCAGCTGCCGACCAGCGCGCCGATCGCGGCCATCATTCCGGCGCCGGCCAGGGTGATGCCCAGCGGCGGCACCGTCACCGCGACCAGGCCGGCGACCAGGCCGACCGCGCCGCCGCCGGCGGCGCCGCGCAGCGCGGCCGGTATCGCGTCGGTATGCGCTTCGCGCAGGTCGTCGGGTACCGCTTCCATCTCGATGTCCGAACGCGCGATCAGCGACAGCGAATCGCGGTCGATGCCGGCGTCGCGGGCGGCGCCGAGCGCGGCCTGTGCGGCGGCGAGGTTGGGGGTGGCGTAGATGCGGCGGGTCTTCATGGCGCGTTCCGCTTGGCATGGGACCGCCACTGTCGACCGCGTGCAGTGAGTCGGGCGTGAGCCCGGCGGCGGCGGATTCAGGCGCCGGACGGCGGGTCGGTGGCTTCCGTGCTGTGCCGCGCCACGATCGCCGTCGCGGTCAGGTCGCCGGTGACATTGCCGGTGGTGGCGAACACGTCGGGGATGGTGTCGACCGCCAGCAGCAGGCCCAGCGGTTCCACCGGCAGGCCCATCGACTGGGTCACCGGCAGCACCGTGGCCATGAAGCTGACCTGCCCGGGCAGTCCGACCGAGCCCAGGCTGATCACCACCGCCAGCGCCGCGCCCGCGGCCAGCTGCAGCGCGGTCAGTTCGATGCCGTAGGCCCAGGCCACGAACGAAGCGGCGACGATGTACTGGATCGGCGAAGTGATGCGGAACAGGGTCACCGCCATCGGCAGCACCAGCGCGGCCACCGCGCGCGGAAGACCGAGGCGGTCGCGCGCGCTTTCCAGCATCGCCGGCAGCGAGGCCAGCGAGGACTGGGTGCTGGCCGCCACCACCTGCGCCGGCAGGATGCCGTTGGCGAACGCGCCGGGCGCGCGGCGCGCGAACACCACCACCAGCGCGTAGCAGATCGCGGTGGCGCCCAGGTACATCGCGCACTGCAGCAGGATGTAGCCGGCCAGCGCGCCGACCACGCCGACGCCGGCCTGCGCGCACACCGCCAGCATCAGCGCGAACACGCCCAGCGGTGCGGCCAGCAGCACCCAGCGCACGATCACGATCATGGTGTCGGCGACGCCATGGCACAGGCCGATCACCTGCGCGCGGCGGTCGTGCTCGACGCGGGTGAGGGCGAAGCCGAAGAACAGCGCGAACACCACCAGCGGCAGCATCGCCCCCTGCGCGGCGGCCATGATCGCGTTGGAGGGAATCACCCCGCCGATCCACTGCGCCAGCGACGGCGCGGCGCCGGCCTCGACCGCGGTCGCCGACGCCTGCAGCGTCGCGGCCAGTTGCGCGCTGCGCGGCACCAGCGACAGCAGCGCCGGCGCGACCAGCGCGGCATAGGCGGCGAAGAACGACAGCATCGCCACGAACACGACCATCGCCCGCCGCGCCACCCGGCCGGAGGCGGCCGCGTCGGAAGCGGTGGCCACGCCCAGGATGACCAGCGCCAGCACCAGCGGCACCACGGTCATCTGCAGCGCGCTCAGCCACAGCCGGCCGATGGGCTGGGCGATGCCGGCGGCGGCCAGCGCGGTCGCCGGGTGCCAGCGCGCCAGCGCCAGGCCCAGCACCGCGCCGGCGAGCAGCGCCACCAGCACGCGCGTGGTCGCGCCTGGCCACCTCACCGGGCCGGCTCCGCCGCGGCGGTGATGACCGGCAGGTCCCAGGCCGCGCGCAGGCGCGCGTACTCGGACTGCGGCAGCAGCACGAAGCGCGGCTGCCGGGCCGGATCCAGCCAGGCCAGCAGCGCTTCCATGTCGGTGTCGGCCATCGCCGTGCAGCCGGCGGTGGGCTCGCCGGGCTTGCGCCACAGGTGGGCGAAGATGCAGCTGCCGCCCTGCGGCACGTTGTCCGGGTTGTGCCCGATCACGAAGCCCAGGCGGTAGCGTGCGTCGCCGTCCTTGTGCAGGTCCAGGCGCATCGGCTCGGTCGAGCCGGCGACCGCGGCCGCGCCGACCTCGCGCGCGTCGACGATGCGGTTGTAGAGCGGCGAGTCGGGCACGTCCATGCACCAGCTGTCGGCCTGCATCTGCGCGTAGGGCAGGCCGCTGTCGGCGCGGGCCGCGTAGCCGAACGCCCCGCCCAGGGTGAAGGCGCCGGCGGGGCTGCGGCCGTCGCCTTCGCGCTTGCGCGGGCCGGCGTCCTCGTCGGCCACGGCGTGCAGACCGATGCCCCAGGCGCTGCCGTTGCGGCCGATGGCCACCGGGAACGCGGCCACTTCGCGCCAGGCCGCGGCATCGTTGTCGCGCTCGTAGCGGCGCAGCGTGCCCTGGTTCGCATCCCAGCCGTCGGTGGTCACCAGCACCAGCTGGCGGGCTTCCTGCAGCGGGTCGGCGGCAGCGACCAGGCGGGTGGCCGCGCCCAGGGCGACCAGCAGCGCGAGCGCGACGAAATGACCGCGCCAGCCGGTGCGGGAGGAGCGGAGGCGGGCGGCTGCGGCAGGGGCCATGCGGGTCGGGATTTCCAGGTCAGGTATCCAGCAGGTGCTGGATGCGTTCGAGGTTGATGCCGAGCTGGCGGTGCCGGTCCGGATTGGCCTGGCACAGCAGCACGAACAGGAAGTCGAGCAGGTACTGCAGCGAGGAACGGTACAGCAGCTGCTCCACGTGCGGGGCCGGGTCGTGCGCCGACACCACCAGCGTGGCGTCGGCATGGGCGCGCAGCGGGTTGGCGGTGTGCCGGGTGATCGACACCACCTTGCCCTCGCAGGCCTGGAACTGGCGGCTGATCTGCGACAGCTGCGGCAGCTGGCCGAACTCGGAGAACAGCAGCAGCGCATCGCCGGGCCGCGCGGCCGAGAGGTTGGCCATCATCAGGATCGGATCGGCGTGGTGCACCACCAGCATGCCCAGCAGCGACAGGCGCATGGCGAACTCGCGCGCGAACAGGCCGTCGTCGCCGAGTCCGCACACGAACACCTTGCCGGCGCCGTCGACCAGGCCGACGATGGCCTCGATCCGCTCGCGCGGGTTGAGCAGGCGCGTCTCCTCCTCGGCGGCGCCCTTGCTGCGGCGCAGGGCGTCCTCCAGCCGGGTGTAGGCGTCGCCATCGCCGGCCGGCGATGCCTGCGCCGGCGCGTCGGCGCCGTTGCGGGCGACCGCCTGGCCGATGCTGTACTTCAGGTCCGGATAGCCGCGGAAGCCGAACTTCTGGCTGAACTTGACCACGCTGGACTGGCTGATGCCCAGCGCGCTGGCCAGCTGCTGCGAGGAGTAGTCGCGCAGCAGGTGGGCGTTGTCGAGGATGAAATCGGCGATGCGGCGTTCGATCGCCGACATCTGGTCGCGTTCGGAGCGGATTTTCACCAGGGGCGGCATGGGGGCGATCTTGGTCCGGCGGGCGGCGGCCATGCAACCGGTGCCGTCAGCGGGCCAGCAGTTCCAGCCCGCGGATCTCGCGGATGCCCAGCCCCGGGGCATCGGTGATGCTGATCTCCGACTCGTTGAAGATCACCCCGCCCTCGACCGGGTTGAACTGGCCCAGCGAGGGGCCGTCCAGGTCGATCTTGGTGATCGCATCGGCCTTGGCCACGGCCAGGTGCACGGCCGCCGCCACCGAGATCGCCGATTCGATCATGCAGCCGATCATGCACTGCACCCCGTACAGCGAGGCGATGTCGGCGATGCGGATGGCGTTGGAGATGCCGCCGGTCTTCATCAGCTTGATGTTGATGATGTCGGCGGCGCGGCGCTCGATCAGGTCGAACACCTGGCTGGGGCCGAACACGCTCTCGTCGGCCATGACTGGCGTATGCACGCGCTCGGTCACGTACTTCAGGCCCTCGATGTCGGCGGCCTTGACCGGCTGTTCGAGCAGTTCCAGCAGCACCCCGGCGTCCTCCAGCGTGCTCATCGCGTAGACCGCCTGCTTGGCGGTCCAACCCTGGTTGGCGTCCAGGCGCAGCAGCGCACGGCCCTCGACCGCGGCATGGATCGCCTTGACCCGCTCGATGTCCAGGCCGATGTCCTTGCCGACCTTGATCTTGAGCGAGTCGAAGCCGCGTTCCACCGCGTCGATCGAGTCGGCCACCATCTTGTCGATGTGGTCCACGGAGATGGTGATGTCGGTGGTGATCACCGGGTCGCCGCCGCCGAGCATCTTGTACAGCGGCGCGCCGTAGAGCTGGCCCCACAGGTCGTAGACGGCGATCTCCACCGCGGCCTTGGCGCTGGTGTTGCGCTCCATCGCGCCCTGGATCAGGCCGCAGATGCGGTTGAGGTTGGCGATCTCCTGGCCGATCAGGCGCGGCTTGATGTGGCGGTCGATGGCCTCGATGATCGAGCCGTGGGTATCGCCGGTGATCACCGCGGTGGCCGGCGCCTCGCCGTGGCCGGTGTGGCCGCTGTCGGTGCGCACCAGCACCACGATGTCCTCGACCGTGTCGACCGTGCGCAGCGCGGTCTTGAACGGGGTCTTCAGCGGCACGCGCAGCATGCCCAGTTCGATGTCCGTGATCTTCATGGGGTCGCCGGGTTTTCCTTGTTCGCGCCCATCGCCTGGGGCCGCATCCGCTGGATGCTGGTGATGCGGTCGACGTAGGTTTCGCTGTCGTTGAACAGCATCGGTTCGAGCGGGGTGACCGACACGCCGTTGAGGCCGGCGCGGACCCGCGTGCCGTCGGCGCCGCGCCAGCCGCCGCCGTTGGTGTCGTGGATCATGAAGGCCAGGCCGCGCTGCTGGCCGATGTTCACCATCACGTGGCCGGGGATGTAGACCAGGTCCCCGGGCTGGAGTTCGCGCACCGCGGCCAGGCGCCGGTCGCGGCTGTCGCCGGCCTCGAAGGCGATCCGGTCCAGCGCCGGGCTGGTCGCCTGGTCGCGGGTGTTGCGCGGGACCAGCACGCCGAAGCTGCGGTAGATCTCGGAGACGAAGCCGCTGCAATCGCGCGCGTCGTAGGAATGACCCCAGCCGTAGCGCTCGCCGAGGAACTTGAACGCCTGGCCGATGACGTTGGCCGGGGTCAGCGGCAGGTAGTCGTTGCCGACGTCGGCAACGCGCGGCACGAGCGCCGGCGCGAACCGCAGGCGCCCGTCGGCGTCGCGCACCGGCAGGTCGACCACGTGGGAGGTGTAGGGATGCTGGCCGTTGACCGGCTTGTCGGCCGGCCAGTCGGCGCGCAGCGGCAGGCGCACCCCCATGTCCAGCTGCAGCGCCGATACGCGCGGTTCTTCCGGGGTGTAGGTGGTGCGCACGGTGGCGCCGGTGACCACGATGTACGGCGCGCGCTGCGCGTAGCCCAGCACCGCGTCGCGCTCGCCGGTGGCCACGTGCCTGGCCTCGATCCAGGCCGCGTAGCGCTCGCTGGCGACGAACAGCCACTGGCCGTCGCGGCTGGCGTGCAGCACCGCCACCGCGTCGCCGGGGAACAGCGCCGACTCCTGGAAGCGGTCGATGTCGGTGTCGTCGGGCGAACTGAACACCCGCATCGCGGTCGGGAAGGCGCGCAGGTCGGCGCGATGCACGACCAGGCCGTAGCGCAGCGGGCGGGCGGCCGGAATCGCGTCCAGCGCCAGCGCCTTCTGCAGCGCGGCCAGTTCGCGCGACGGCACCGGCGTGCCGTGGACGTCGTAGAGGCTGCGCGTGGGCGGCGCCGACAGCGCCTCGATCCGTTCGCGCACCAGCGCGCGCGGCAGCGGGTCGGGCAGGGCGGCGATGTCGTGGATCGACGGATCCTGCGCCCGCATCCGCGCGTTCTGCGCCGCGATGGCGGCGCGGTCGAGGATCACCCGGTCCGGATCGGGCAGCAGGGCGATCCAGTGCTGCGGGGTCAGGTCGGACAGGCGGACGTCGACCACCGACGTGGGCGTGTCGTCGGCCGGCATCCGCGCCGGCGTCGGCGGCAGCGGCGCGGCGGCCAGCGGCAGGCCGCAGCCGAGCAGCGCCGCCAGCCACCAGGCGTGGGCATGGCGTCGCCGGGAAGGTGCGCGGGTCGATGCAGTCGATGTCGCGTGCACGGCGGTCATCTCGCCGGTTCCTCCCCTGCGGACGTGGTTCGAAGAATAGTTATTCCGAATATTCGCACAGTCAAGAATAAATTATTGACCCATCTCCGGGCCCGTGTTACACCAGCCTTACCACCGCACCCGGGAAGTGTCGTAGTGGATTCTCGCCGCCGCCAGCACCTCATTGCAGCCGGACCCAGGCCCAGCCCCGGGCGGGCGCCGCTGGGCGCCGCCGCGCTGGTGCTGGTCGCCACCACCTGCATGCCGGCCATGGCCGGGGCAACCGCGACGGACCTGCCGGCCACGGTCGCGGCCGTCGACCAGGGTGACTTCCGGGGTGCCGAAGCGGCGATCGCCGCCGCCCTGGCCGATCCGGCGTCGACCCCGGAGCAGCGGCGCGCGCTGGAATTCCAGCGCGAACGCATGCGCCGCATCCGCCTGGACTTCACCCTCGACCGGGAGGCGGCGCTGGCGCAGATGCGCAAGTCCATCCCCGATGCGCGCGAGGCCGAATTCGACGCCTGGGACCGCGCCGGCCTGATCGAGCGCATGGATATCGACGGCCAGCCGCGCTATTTCAAGCGTGCGATCTCCAACCTGTTCCGGCTCAGCCCCGAAGCCGCCGCGCGCCGCGCGCCGCCGGTGAAGCCCTTCAGCGAAGGGCCGAACGAGCGCCTGAATCCGCACCACGCCGAGATCCTGGCCGCCGCGGCCGATGGCGCCGCCAGCGTGGCGCCGCGCCGGCTGAGGGTGACCCAGTCGCTGGTGGTCGATGCCGACGCGGTGCCCGCGGGCGAGACCGTGCGTGCGTGGATCCCGTTCCCGCGCGCGATCGAAGGGCAGCAGGAAGGCATCCGCCTGGTCGATACCGTGCCGGCCGGCGGCCGGCTGGCGCCGGAGTCGGCGCTGCAGCGCACCGTCTACATGGAGCGCACCGCCGTGGCCGGCGCTCCGACTGAATTCTCGGTGAGCTACGAACTGACCGTGTACGGCCGTCATTTCGCCATCGATCCGCAGCGCGTGCGGCCCACGCCGAACGGCGATCCGGCGCTGGCGCCGTACCTGGCCGAGCAGCCGCCGCACATCGTGTTCACCCCGCAACTGCGCGAGTTCTCGGCGAAGGTCGTCGGCGACGAAACCAATCCCTACCTTGTCGCGCGCAAGCTGTTCGAGGCGGTCGACCGGATTCCCTGGGCCGGCGCGCGCGAGTACTCGACGATCTCCAACATCAGCGACTACGCGCTGCATGCCGGCCACGCCGACTGCGGCCAGCAGACGCTGCTGCTGATGTCGCTGCTGAGGCTCAACGGCATCCCCGCGCGCTGGCAGTCCGGCTGGACCTATTCGGACGATGCGGTCGGCTACGACAACATGCACGACTGGGGCTGGCTGTACCTGGCGCCCTACGGCTGGGTGCCGATGGACGTGACCACCGGCCAGCTGGACAGCGACGATCCGGCGCTGCGCTGGTTCTACCTCGGCGGCCTGGACGCGTACCGGATCGCCTTCAACGACGGCATTTCGCAGGACTTCGTTCCGGCCAAGCAGCACATCCGCTCCGAGACCGTGGATTCGCAACGCGGCGAAGCGGAGTGGCGCGGCGGGAACCTCTATTTCGACCAATGGGACTACCGGTTCGAATGGCAGATGCTGCCACCAGGCAATGACGCCGCAAGCAAAGGCGCGGACACGACCAACACCAACGTGGGAGAGACACGGGGATGAACAGCACAACCAACTTGCGCAAAGCGGCATTGTGTATCGCGCTGGGAGCCTGCCTTGGCGCGCTGGCGCCATCGGCGATGGCGCAACGGGCCACGGGTGCGATCGCCGGACGGGCCGATGCCGGCACGCAGGTGACCATCAGCAATCCGGATACCGGGTTTTCCCGGACCGTGACCGCGGGCAGCGATGGCAGCTACCGCCTGCCTCTGCTGCCGCCAGGGAACTACACGGTCCAGGCCGAGGGCGGAGCACCGATCGACATCACCGTGACGCTGGGTGCCACCACCTCGGTCAACCTGTCGTCGGTGGGCACGACCACGCTCGACGGCGTCGAGGTGGTCGGTTCGCGGGTTGTCCTGCCGGTGGACGTGACGTCCACCGAGTCGGCCATGAACATCAGCGCCGAGGAAATCGCGCGGCTCCCGGTGTCGCGCAATGTCACGTCGGTGGCGTTGCTGGCGCCAGGCGTTTCCCAGGGCACGGCCGCCTTCGGCGGCCTCTCCTTCGGTGGATCGTCGGTCGCCGAGAACGCGGTCTACCTCAACGGCCTCAACGTCACCGACTTCTACAACCGCATCGGGTTCTCCGAGGCGCCGTTCGAGTTCTACGAGGATTTCCAGGTCAAGACCGGCGGCTACTCGGTCGAGTTCGGCCGCACCACCGGCGGCGTGGTCAACGCCCTGGCCCGCTCGGGTACCAACGAGTTCCGCTATGGCGCCAAGCTCGTCGCCAGTCCGCGCGCGTTCGATTCCTCGGCGCGGGACAGCTACCTGGATGGCGAGCGCTACCTGACCCGCAGCCACGACAGCGATTCCAGCACGCGCATGAACCTGTGGGCGTCCGGTCCCATCGTCAAGGACCGACTGTTCTTCTTCGCGATGTACGAAGGACGCGATATCTCGCCGCGCAACACCGACGACGCGGGCACCTCGTTCAACAAGGGCGATTCGGACGACGGCTTCTGGGGCACCACCCTGGACTGGCAGATCACCGACAGCAACCTGCTCAGCCTGATGGCGTTCTCCAACGAGAACCGCACCGACACGACCACCTACGGCTTCGATTTCGATACCGGCACGGTGGGCGATGCGCTGAGCACTTCCTACGCGGAGAGCGGTGGCAAGAACTGGGCGTTGACCTGGACTTCGTACCTCACCGACAACCTGTCGATGAAGCTGATGAATGGTTCCAGCACGCGCAACAGCGTCAACGGTTCGCCCAACGATGCGGACTGCAACTACGTGACGCTGGGCACCGGCGTGCCCGATCCGGGCGTGCCCGCCGGCTGCACCAACAGCCCGACCATCTACGACCGCAGCGACGAGCGCGAGCAGACCCGTGCCGACTTCGAGTGGGTGCTGGGTGCGCACGTGTTGCGGTTCGGCGTGGACGACGAGACCAACACCTCCGACCTCGACCAGATCTACGCCGGCCCGGACGGCATCCAGTACAACGTCTATACCGCGACGCCGGGGACGAACAATTCCAACTGCGGCGGCTTCCTGGTGCCAGCCGGCTACACCGCCTGCGTACGGGCGCGGCAGTACGCGATCTTCGGCAACTTCGAGTCCACCAACCGCGCCTACTACCTGGAGGACAGCTGGTCGGCCACCGACAACCTGCTGCTGAGCCTGGGCCTGCGCTACGAGGAGTTCGAGAACAAGGACGCCGAGGGCCGCACCTACATCAGCATGGACAACATGTGGGCGCCGCGCCTGGGCTTCTCCTGGGACATGAAGGGCGACGGCACGATGAAGCTGTTCGGCAACGCCGGCCGCTACTTCCTGCCGGTGGCCAACGTCATCAACATCAAGCAGGGCGGCGCGCTGCTCGACGCGCGCAGCTACTATGGGCTCGAGGGCTGGGACATACGCGAGCGTGACGGCGTGCAGTACGCCATGCCAATCCTCGGCGACTTCATGGGCTTTGACGACGACCAGGGCGACGGCACGGTCGGCGACCTGCGCGCGGAGGTCGACGCCGACATGGATCCGGTCTACCAGGACGAGCTGATCCTGGGCTTCCAGCAGGTGCTCGGCGAGAAGTGGTCGTGGGGCGCACGCGGCATCTACCGCAAGCTCAACAACGCCATCGACGACATCAACATCACGGCCACCAGTTGCGGTCGCGTCGGCAGCTCCTGGGTGATGGCGAACCCGGGCAAGGACGTCACCATCTGGGGCGAGGACTGCGACGGCAACGAGGGTTACATCACCATCGACACCTCGCAGGGCGGTTACTGGACGGAGGCCGACAACTACGAGTACATCGACGGCGAGTGGGAATACGTGGACTCGACGGCCACCGGGCAGCGGGGCTGGTCCAAGCCCAAGCGCACCTACAAGGCGATCGAGCTGCAGGTCGATCGCGCCTGGGACGACAAGTGGGCATTCAACGCGTCCTACACGCTGTCGTGGAGCGAGGGCAACGCGGAAGGCCCGGTCAACACCGATACCAACTTCGGCGACACCGGCCGCACCGAGAACTTCGACGATCCGTTCGTGAACTACCGCGGCGACGGCCCGCTGGCCAACGACAACCGCCACCAGATCAAGATGCGCGGCACCTATGCGCTGACCGAGAACTGGAGCCTGGGAGCCACCCTGGATGCGCGTTCGGGCGGTCCGATCACCGGCTTCGGCGTCGGCAACCCGTACAACTGGAAGCTGTACCACAGCTACTTCCTGTGCGTGGACAAGTGCAATCCCGAAGACGCTTACCCGGATCCGCAGGAAGGCGACACCTGGAGCACCAGCGACCGCGTCTACGAACACTCCGCCCGCGGCGGCGAGGGCCGCATGCCCTGGTACATCGATTACGGCATGAGCGTGGGCTACGACTACGACTTCGGCGCGATGCAGCTGTCGGCCAAGTTGTCGGTGTTCAACCTGTTCAACCGGCAGGAGGCGGTCTGGGTCTACCAGGACCTGGAATCGAGCATCGGCACCCGCGACGAGTTCTTCGGCCAGGATCGCTATCTGCAATCCCCGCGTTCGGCGCAGCTGGTGGTGGGACTGCAGTTCTGAGACCGGGCCGGGATGCCGGGCGCGGCCACCGGCCGCGTCCCGGCATGCCGGCCACGGAGGTGGACGATGCGTTGGACTCTCCCAATTGCGGCCGCATTCGCGGCCGCTTTTCTGTCCCCGTCCTGGGACGCGCGTTGCGCGACGCCGGCGCACGGGCAGGAATGGATCGCGCGCGCGGTCGACGACACGGTCCAGCGCTATGGGCTGCCGGGGATCGCCGTGGGCGTGATCCGGGACGGCCAGGTCGTGGCCCGGGAAACCCGCGGAGAACTGGCCGCCGGCGGCGGCGAACCGGTCAGCCCCGACACGCTGTTCAAGATCGCCTCCAACACCAAGGCGATGACCACCGGCGTGCTGGCGCGGCTGGTCGACCAGGGCAGGCTGCGCTGGGACGATCCGGTAACCAAATACCTGCCGCATTTCCGCATGCACGACCCGTGGGTCACCGCGAACATGCAGGTGCGCGACCTGCTGGTCCACAACAGCGGCCTGGGCCTGGGCGCCGGCGACCTGATGCTGTGGCCCGAACCCAACGGATTCACCCGCGCCGACATCATCGCCGGGTTGCGCCACCTCAAGCCGGCCGGCAGCTTCCGCGCCGACTACGCCTACGACAACCTGATGTACGTGGTCGCCGGCGAAGTGGCCGCGGCGGCGGCCGGCGTGCCCTACGACGAGCTGGTGCGGCGCGAGCTGTTCGGGCCGCTGGGCATGGACGGCTGTCGCGTCGGCGAATGGCGCAGGGACCAGGCCGGCAGCGTGGCCCAGCCGCACCGGAAGGTGGACGGGCGCAACGTGCCCGTGCGCGAGGACGGCGAGGTCGTGCCCGACATCACCTCGATGGCCGCCGGCGGCATCCGCTGCGGGCTGGACGACATGCTCAAGTGGATGCGGATGTGGCTGGATCCGTCCGATCCATGGCTTTCGCCGGAGCAGCGCCGCGCGGTTTGGACCGCGCACATGCCCATGCCGGTCAGCGCGCGCATGCGCGAGTGGGACAACACCCACTTCTCCGCCTACGGCTACGGCTGGCGCCTGTCCGACGTGGACGGCCAGTGGAAGGTGGCCCACACCGGCACGCTGATGGGCATGTATTCCTCGCTGATCCTGCTGCCGGACCGGCGGACCGGGATCGTCGTCCTGATCAACGGCGAGGGCGAGGCCGCGCGCACCGCGCTGGGACAGGCGCTGCTCAAGCACTACACCGATCCGGATGCCGGGCTGGACGTGGCCCATTACGCCGCCCTGCTGGACCGCGAGCGCGAGGATCGTTCGGCCTCGCAGCCCATGCCGGACACGTCTTCGCGCCGCGCCGCCGTCGCCGCCGAGGCCGGCCCGCTGCTGGGCGTCTGGCGCGACCTCTGGTTCGGCGAGGTGGCGGTGTGTCCGCGCGGCGACGGAGTGGGCTTCGCCTCGGCGCGTTCGCCGCTGATGGCCGGCCGGCTGATGCGGGTGGACGGACGCTGGCTGGTCGACTGGGACGACGACAGCGTCGATGCCGAGGCCTGGCTGCATCCGCCTTCCCGCACCGGCGGCGATGGCGCTACCCTGACCCTGTCGCACGTGGATCCGGATGCGGACTTCAGTTACGACTATGCCGATCTTGCCTTCACCCGCGTGCGCGACTGTCCCTGAGCGGTGCCCGGCGCATCCACGCCGGCGCATGGCGGCCAGGACGGTCGCGGCCGTGGCCCTGTGGTTGCTGGCGTTGCACGCCCATGCGCAGGCGCCCCGGATTTCCCCGGCGCGCGACGCGGCGGCGGCGGGCATGGTCGACGTGCGCAGCCTGGCGCCGGATATCGGAGTGGAGATGCGCTACGCCGGCGCGGACAACTTCACCGGCGCGCCGGTGCCGGGCTACGAGGCCAACCGCTGCTACCTGCTGCGCCCGGTCGCCGAGGCGCTGGCGCGCGTGCAGGCGTCGCTGCGTGGGCAGGGACTGGGGCTGCATGTCTACGACTGCTACCGGCCGGCGCAATCGGTGCGCAGTTTCGTGCGCTGGATCGCCAGTCCCGACGATCCGGCGCAGAAGGCGCGCTGGTACCCGCACGTCGACAAATCGGCGCTGATGCCCGGTTACATCGGCGAAACCTCCGGCCACAGCCGCGGCGCGACCATCGACCTGACCCTGGCGCGCTGCGGCGACGACGGCTGCGAGCCGCTTGACATGGGCACGCCGTTCGATTTCTTCGATCCGCTGGCCCATACCGATGCGCCGGGCATCACCGCCGCGCAGCGGGCCAACCGCGACCGCCTGCGCGAGGCGATGGCCGCCCAGGGGCTGCGCAACTATCCGCAGGAATGGTGGCATTACACCCTGCAGCCGGAGCCCGATCCGGACACCGCCTACGATTTCCCGGTGCGCTGAGCCGCGGACGGACATGGCCGACTGGATCGAACTGCATTGCCCCTACTGCGGCGAGCGCATCGACGTGGCGGTGGACGCCAGCGCCGGCGACCAGCAGTACATCGAGGACTGCCAGGTCTGCTGCCGGCCCATCGTGCTGGCCGTGTCGTTGGATCCCGCGGACGAAACGGTACGGATCGTTGCACGGCGCGAGGACGAGGCCTGAGCGGCAACGACGCCGTTAGACTGTGCGCTCCTCCGTACCGGCTCCCCGCATGAACCTGCCCCTGCACACCGGCCTGCTCGGCGCCCTGGAAGCGGGCCTGATCGCCTTCGCGATCGGGCTGCTCGTGTATGCGCTGTGGGCCTGGGTGTGCCGGCGCGCCGGGCTGAAGATCGGCCACGCCATAGGCTGGGGCGCGGCGATCGCGGTGGCGATCGCCGCCGGCGTCGATGCCTGGAACCTGTTCTACCTGGGCATCGCCAGGCTGGAGTCGCCGCTGTACGCGCGGCTGGCCCTGGCCGGCATCCACGATCCGGATTTCCTCGGCACGCGCGTGCTGCTGCAGGTCATCGGCGCGCTGACCGGCACCGTGGCCGGCTGGCGGCTGTTCAGTGGCCGCTTGGCCACGCACCACGCCGACAACGGGACCGGCTAGGCGGCTGGAAACGGATACATGCCGCGGTTGAACCGGGGGCTAACTTCGTGCCGACTTTGCGCTAACGATCGCGGTAACGCCTCCGGTACCGCAGGTGGTTAAAGCCGCGTGGACGGCATGATCGCGCAACAAAGCAGGTTCATGCGCACGCGCGCAGGGTCGGTCCCGTGAACTGCCGAGGGCAAGTCACGCCATCCACCGACGAGGAGCAACGCCATGAAGAACGACAAGCGCCTGGCCACCGGGCTGACGATCCTGGGCATGATCGCCGCCGCACCGCTGGCCTTCGCCCAGTCCACGACCGCCGAAACGCCGCCTACCGAAGCTGCCGCTCCGCCGGCCACCGGCGCGGCCGAACAGCAGCCGTCCCAGTCGGCGGCCAGCGGCCAGAGCCTGAGCTGGGCGGAACTGGATGTCGATGGCAACGGCAGCCTCAGCCAGCAGGAGGCCAAGCGCCATGACGGCCTGAGCCAGGTCTTCGCCCAGGCCGATGCCGACGCCAACGGCGAACTGACCGCCGACGAGTACCGCAGCTTCTTCCAGAAGCAGCAGGGCGGCGCGACGCAGCCGTAACCGCGATAGCGCAGTAGCTGCGGTGGGCCGCGCCACGCGGCCACCGCCGGCGGAACGGGAGCGCACCACCGCTCCCGTTTCCGTTCCTTCGCTGGCTCGTCCTGGTGAAAAGGCCGCGCTGTTATCCTGCGCTCCCGTTTCCACGGCACCGCCCCATGCCCATGCAGGACATCCGCCTGGTCGGCTTCGACGGCGACGATACGCTCTGGCGCAGCGAAGACTACTACCGCGCCGCCGAGAAGCAGTACGAGGAGATCGTCGGCCGCTACATCGACCTGCACGATGCCGGCACCCTGCGCCACCTGCTGGAGGTGGAGCGCCGCAACCTCCAGGTGTTCGGCTACGGGGTCAAGGGCATGACCCTGTCGATGATCGAGGCGGCGATCGAGCTGACCGGCGGGCGCATCGACGCGCTCGACCTGCAGCAGGTGGTCGAGATCGGTCGCGCGACCCTGCAGCATCCGGTCGAACTGATCGAGGGCGTCCGCGAGGCGGTCGCGGCGATCGCCGGCGAACTGCCGGTGGTGCTGATCACCAAGGGCGACCTGTTCCACCAGGAAGCCAAGATCGCCCGTTCCGGCCTGGCCGACCTGTTCCCGCGCATCGAGATCGTCTCGGAGAAGGATCCGCCGACCTACGCGCGGGTGCTGGACGAATTCGGGATCGACGCCTCGCAGTTCGTGATGGTCGGCAATTCCCTGCGTTCGGACATCGAGCCGGTGGTGCGGCTCGGCGGCTGGGGCGTGCACGTGCCCTACGCGGTGACCTGGGCGCACGAGGCCGAACACGGCCTGGCCGAGGCGCATCCGCGGGTGAGGAGCGTGGAGAACGCCGCCCAGCTGCCGCAGGCGGTGCGCGGAATCGTGACGGCCGTGCGAAACGGCGGCTGAACGCCCCGGGCCGCGGCGATTTCCGGTAACGGTTACAGCGGCGCGGATTAAATCCCGGTTCACCGCGCCGGCAGCAACGTCATCGTCACCGTCACCCACCAGGAGCGCGCGATGAATGCCATGCCGTCGATCACGAACGTATCGACCCGCCAGCGGGCGCCTTCGCTGTGGATGCGCGCCGCATTGCTGGCGATCGCCCTGGGCGGCGCGGCCGCCGCATTGCCGTCGAAGGCGCAGGCCGCCGACGTGCAGGTCCGCGTGCTGGTCGACGTGGCCGACCTGATCTTCCGCAGCGGCCGCCCCTACTACCACGACCGCGGCTACTACCAGCCGGTGGTGGTGGAATACGACCGCTGGCATCGCCCGGTCTACTACCGTTACGCGCCGCGACCGGTGGTGGTCTACCGCCCGGCTCCGCCCCCGCGCTACTACTATGCCCCGCCACGCCATTACCGGGCGCCGGCGCCGTACCACCGCGCCAGCTACGCCTATGACGACCGGCGCCACGAGCACGATCGCCATGACCGTCACGACCACGACGGCAAGAAGGGCCGCGGCCACGACAAGCACCACGGTGGCTGGGACGACTGAGCCCGGTGGCCGCCGTCGGCAGGCGCCGGCGGCATGCGGTTCCGGGCCATGGACCTGCCGCCTCTGACAGCGGCGGGGCGTTGCGGCAGAATCGACGGCATGTCCGCCCCGCCGCAACGGCCGTACGGCCCCTCCTGTATCGCGCTGGTTACCGTCCTGGGCATCGCCATGGCGATGCCGCTGGACGCGCGGGGCCAGGCCGGAACGTCGCCGGCCGGGGAGAAGCACGGGGCGGATGCGCCTGCCTACGCTACCGGCGACGCCTGGATCGACGGCCGTCTGGCCGACCTCGACGGTTACGCCGCGCGCTATCCGGACGCCTTCATCGCCGAGCTCGCACGCTATGCGGGCGTGCCGGGCGGCTACGTCCAGGGCCTGCTGGCCCAGCCGGACTGGCGCGCGGGCGATGTCTGGTTCGCCTGTTTCCTGGCCCGCGCCACCGAATCGACCTGCCGCAGCGTCGTGCGGGCGCGCAGCCAGGCCGGCGCGGAGGCCGGCTGGAAGCGGGTGGCGGAAGGCTTCGATGCCAGGCCCGGATCGGACGCGTATGCCGCCCTGCGCCTGTCGCTGGCCGACAGCTATCGGCGCTGGGCGCGACCGCTGCAGCCCGATGCGGCGCTGGTCCGCGCGCTGCGCGAGCGGAAGGACACCGCGCCCTAGATCATCAGCAGGACGATGACGGTGCCCCAGGTCGTCAGGAAGACGTGCGCGACCGGGACGGCGCCCGAATAGCCGATGACCGCGATCGCGCTGCCGCTCTTCTCCTGCAGGGCGGCCAGCGCCGCGGTGAAGGTCTGCGCGCCGGACAGGGCGCCCAGCAGCAGGATCGGATGGATCTTCAGCACGCGGTGCCCGAACCACAGTCCGCTCATCAGCGGCACCATCGTCACCACGATGCCGCCCAACAGCAGGCCCAGGCCCGATTCCCGCACCGCCGGCAGGAAGTGCGGGCCGGCGCCGAGCCCGACCATCGCCACGAATCCGGCCAGGCCGAACGACTGCATGAACTTGACCGCACCGTCGGGGATGCGCCCGAACAGCGGGCGGTGGGAGCGGATATGGCCGGTGACGATGCCGGCCAGCAGCGCGCCGACGCTGGTGCCGATGGTCACGGTGATGCTGCCGACCGGAACCGCCACGACCACGCCGAACAGCGCGCCGAGGAAAATGGCGAATCCGACCGTGACGAAATCGGTGGCGTCGGTGGCGTGGATGACCTCGCCCACGCGGTCGGCCGCGCGCAGCACCGCCTGTTCCGGCCCGGTCAGCAGCACGACGTCGCCGCGTTCGAGCGTGGTGCGCGTGCCGATCGGGATCTCCTGCCCGCGGCGCATGATCCGGCGCAGGAACACCGAGCGGGCCACGTCCGAGGCGGCGATCTCCTCCAGCGGCCGTCCCACCCACTCGCCCTTGCTGACGAACACCTCGTGTACCGCGGTCGGGATGTCGAGCAGCTGACGGTCGTCGATTTCGTCGGCGCGTCCGCCCATGTACGCCACGAGCACTTCGCGGCGCCCGCTGATCGCCAGCACGTCGCCGCTGGCGATGCGGGTCCCGGGGAATGGATCCAGGAGCTCGGCGTCGCGGCGGATGCGATGGATGAACAGGCGCATCCCCTCCACCAGCCGCTCGGCTTCGGCCAGCGTCCGGCCCGCGATCGGCGCGCCGTCGGGCACCCGGTAGGCGCGCGTCTCGAACGGTTGCCAGGCCGAGGAGATGCCGCTGCGCACGCGGACGATGCCGTAGCGCGCCTCGAGCTTGAGCGCCTCCTCGACCAGGTCCACCCGCAGCAGTGCCGGGCCGATCACGGTGCAGGTGAAGATCACGCCGAGCGCGCCGAACACGTAGCACAGCGCATCGGCCACGCCGATGTGCGCCTCGTACATCTGTCGGGTGGCCTGGTCCACGGGCAGGGCGCGGATCGCCTCGGCGGCGGTGCCCATCGCCGGCGATTCGGTCAGCGCGCCGGACAGCATGCCGGCGGCGAGCCCCGGGTTCAGGTCCAGCGCGGTGGCGACCGCCCAGGCGGTCAGCAGCCCGACCACCGGCACGAACGCGCCGAGCACGGCGAAGCGCCAGCCATCGCCCTTCATCGCCGACAGGAAGCGCGGCCCGACCTCGTAGCCGATGCTGAACAGGAACAGCAGGAACACCACCGACTTGGCCGTCGCCGAGACCGGCACCTCGAACAGCATGCCGATCGCCATCCCGGCCAGCAGCGAGCCGGTCACTCCGCCCAGGGTGAAGCCGCGCACCTTGCGCGCGCCCACCCAGTAGCCGATGCCCAATGCCAGGTAGACCCCGAGTTCGGGGTGGCGCGACAGCAGCGAGCCCATCCACTCCATCGGCGTCACCCCTGTCGTGCGGTCACAGCGAAGGCGGGTCGTAGAAGACCATGATCCGCAGGTCCTTCAGGTCGTCGCTCGCCGGGTCGCTCTGCGACACCTCGGCGTAGCGCAACCGAACCATCAGCCCCTCCAGCAGACCCTTGGGCACCTTCCACTGGATGTTGAGGTCGGTCTCGTTGCGGGCGAACTCGGTGGCGGCGCTGGGGTCGGTGCCGTCGACGTAGAGCGCGTAGACGCCCAGTCCCTTGACCGACTCGAAGTCGTAGCCGGCGCGCATCAGCCAGGCCTTTTCGCCATCGCGGTTGAAGTCCTCGACCTGGACGCTGGTGTAGCCGGGATAGCCGCTCCAGGGGTTCTGCATGTTGGCGTTGCCACCGGCCTGGGTGTAGCCCACGGTGAACAGCGCGCCGCCGCGGACCAGTTCGGCCTTCGCGCCCCACTGGTTGGAGTCGAAGCTGGTTCCCTTCAACAGCCGGTCGCCGGTGCTGCCCTGGTCGGTGTACTGCAGCGCGGTGCGCATCTTCCACTGGTCGTTGAGCGCGAACGAGTACTTCGCCTCGGTGTAGAAGATGTTGATGATGTCGTCGCTGTAGTAGTTGATCGCACCGACGGACAGGTCGCCGAGCGCGTAATTGGCGCCCAGGCTGTAGACCCCGCGCTCCACGCCGGCCGGCGCGCCGGCGTCCTTGGCCATCGATACGAAGTCCTCGGAGTTGCGCTCCTTGATCTTGTCGAAGTAGCCGGCGCCGATCCGCCATTCCCCAGTGTCCTTCGCGTCGCCGTACAGGCCCTGCAGCACCGCCGCCTGGAAGGTGTTGGGGGTCATGCGCACGTCGTTCTTGTTGATGTAGGGCGTGTCGAACGCGCGCCGGCCCAGGGTCAGGCGGGTGTCCTGGTTGAGCAGGAACTCGCCATAGACCTCGCCCAGCACCGTATAGCCTTCCTGCCCGGGCGCCAGCAGCAGGGTGCCGTCCTTGTCTTCCGGGCCGTGCAGCCGCTGCGACGTGTAGCCGGTGGCGCCGAAAGCGAAGAACTCGCGGAAGTAGCCGGTCTTCAGGCCGGCCGATCCGCCCAGCGCCCACGCCTCGCTCTGGCTGCCGTCGTATTTGTCGCGGTCCAGGTAGAAGGTACGGGCCTGCACCTCGAACTTGGTGTCCTCGAAGGCCTTGCGCCGGGTGTCGCGGATCCAGTCCTCGCGCGAGGGGCCGAAGGCCTGGTTCATCGGGGTCTGGCCCTGCTCGACCGAGGTCGGTGCCAGGCGCAGGTCCATATCCAGCGTTTCCCTGACCGGCTCGTCCGGCGCGCTCTGGGCGAGCGCGCCGGACGGGGCCAGCAGGGTGGCGGAGAGCAGGCCACCGGCCACGGCGGCGAAGGGCAGGGAGCGGTTGCCGGCGCGGCGGATCGTGCGATTCGTGTCCATGGTGGTTTCCCCTTGCGCGGCCACTACTGCGACAGCAGCATCGCGAAGTAGCCGAACACCGTGTACAGCACGCCCGAGACCGCGTAGCCGACCGGGAAGCCGACCCAGGGCACGCTGCTGTCGATCTCCTTGGCCGCCTCGCGGGCCGGTCCGGAGTGCGAGCGCGAACCGGCCACGCCACCCATCAGCACCGCGGGGTTGATCTTGAAGAAGTGGTAGCCGATCGCCCAGGTGATGAAGGGCGGCACGGTGCTGGCCACGAACCCGGCGATGAAGATCTTCAGCGCGATCGAACCGGTGAGCTGCTCCAGCAGCGTGGCCCCGGCGTTGATGCCGACGATGGCGATGAAGGTCACCAGGCCCAGGTCTTCCAGGATGTTGCGGGCCGCATTCGGCGTGCTGCCGAAATAGCGCAGGCGCGACACGAGCGAGGAGACCAGGATGCCCGACAGCAGCAGGCCACCGGCATTGCCCAGGCCGACCGAGAAGTCGCCCACCGGCACGTTGATCTTGCCGATCAGCAGGCCCAGCACCATGCCCAGGGACAGGGTGAACAGGTCGGTGGAGGTGCTGGGACGGGCGATCTTGCCCAGCACGCCGGCGGCCTTGTCCACCGCATTCTTCAGGCCGGTGACGTAGAGCACGTCGAAGCGCTTGAGCTCGGTGTCCGGGCCGACCGGGAACGGTTCGCCGGAACGCTCCATGCGGGTGACCTGCAGCTGCCCGGCGAACTCCTCGGTGGCCAGGGTGCTCAGCGGCTTGCCCACCAGGTCCTTGTCGGTGACCAGGATCTCGGCCTGGTCCAGCGGCACGGACAGGGCCTTGGGATCGTCGACCTCGGATCCGATCAGGCCGAAGTTGGAGGTGAGGTCCCCGAGCTTGCCGCCCAGCGCGATCACGTCGCCGGTCTGCAGGACCAGGTCCGGGTCGGCGCCGATCGATTCCTCGCCGCGGCGGACGTTGACGATCCGGTACTGCGGGTAGGTGCCGCGGAACTGGGCGATGCTCTGCCCGGCCGTGCCGGCGTTCTCCAGCCGGTAGGCGCGCAGGCCGCCACCGCGGTAGCCGGTCAGCGCGGCGTCGTCGACGTTCTTGACGCCGTGTTCCAGCTCGTACTCCCGCGCCGCCTTGCGCGCATCCACGCCCCACCAGCGCGGCAGGTACTTGCAGATCAGGATGATGCCGACGGTGCCCCAGATGTAGGTCACGCCGTAGCCCAGCGCGATCATGCCCGAGACCTGTTCGGCGGTGGTGCCCGCGGGGAGCTGGTACGCGCCCTGTTCCACCGCCATCTCGGCGGTGCCGATGGCCGCGGACATGGTCTGCGAACCGGCCAGCACGCCGCCGGCGGCGCCGGCGGGCAGGCCGAGCAGGCCGGACATCAGCACCACCAGGCCCAGGCCGAGGAAGGCGCAGATGACCGCCAGGATGGTGAAGGTGATGCCGTCCTTCTTCAGGCTGTTGAAGAAGGCCGGACCCACGCGCAGGCCCACGCCGTACATGAACAGGTAGTAGAAGAGCGACTTGGCGAAGTTGTCGAGCTGGAGCTTGACCCCGTAGGTCGAGGCCCAGGTCGCCAGCGCGGCGCCGACCACGACCGCCGCGGCGACCATGCCCAGGCCGTAGCCCTTGACGGAGAATTTGCCGGCGAACACCGCCATGCCTACCGTGAAGAACAGCAGGATGTACGGGTTGTCGGCCAGGAACTGGAAGAATGCCTGCATGACAGCGGTCTCCGGGAATGGCCTGGGGGGTTAGTTGTCGGAACCGGCGCGGCGACCGGCCAGCACCGACGGCTTGATCAGCTTGATGCCCTGCGCGGCGTTGTAGCCGTGGATTTCCTTCACATCGAGCTTGCGCATGAAGGCGATGGTGTCGGCGGTGATGATCTGGCCGGGCACCATGATCGGGAAGCCGGGCGGGTAGGGAATGACGAAGTTGGCCGAGACCATCTCCGGGCCGTCGCGCAGGCGCGCGTCGACGTCGTCGCTGAACAGCCTGACGTACTCGCACTTGTCCTCGTCGTAGGCCATGAAGAACGCCGGCCGCATGTGGCCCTCGTTGCTCGGCCCGGAGGGGTCGTCGCGGAACGCGTCGTGGAAGCGGCTGAAGTTGGGCAGGTCCGGCACGTCGGTCATCAGCGACTTCACCCGGTCGGCGAACACCTGCCTGCCGGCCTGGCCTTCCTGCGACAGCCGCGTCTCGATCTCGCGCGACAGGTCGGCCAGCGCCTTGATCAGCAGCGCCGCGTCGCTGTGGGTGTTGTTGATGTTGGTCTGGACCAGGATGCTGTTTCGCGAGGTCTTGTTGATCTGGATGTCGAAGCGCTCGGCGAGCAGGCCCTTGAACTGGGTGCCGTCGAAGCCGGCGGCGCCGCAGATCACGGTCAGGCGGGTCGGATCCAGCGCGAACTCGTCCTCGTCCCAGGCCTCGGCGGTGTCGTGCCAGGTCGAACTGCCCTGGCCGTAGTCCTTCAGCCCCGAGGAACGGAATTCGGCCGGGATCATCTCTTCGGGCGTGGCCACGCGGAAGTACCTGGAGATCAGCGGATGGGTGTTGACCGCCTGGCGGATGCGCAGGGCCAGGTCGGTCATCTTCATGGTCAGCGCGTAGCCTTCCAGTTCCATCTGCCGGCGTGCCAGGTCCAGCGAGGCGATCAGCTGCAGGTTGGGCGAGGTCGAGGTGTGGGCCAGGAAGGCTTCCTGGAACGGGCCCTGCACATTGTGGAAGTCGTCGTCCCAGACCAGCATCATCGAGCCTTGCCGGAACGCCGACATCGACTTGTGGGTCGAGTTGGTCTGGTAGACGCGGATGCGCACCTTGTCCGGGTCGGGCAGGCGCCGGGCGTCGACCGCCGCCGGGTCGTTGGGATCCAGCGGCGGAGCGTCCTTGGCCCAGGCCTCGTACTCGGCGCGGTAGGCGGCGCTGCGGTAGCGCTCGGTGAGCGCGGCGGCCGCGCCCATCGCGGTGCGGCGGCGGTGCAGCGGGTTGAAGCGGGCGAAGCCGAACCAGGCCTCGTCCCACAGGAACACCAGGTCCGGCTTGATCGCCAGGCACTCCTCCATGACCATGCGCGGGTTGTACATGTGCCCGTCGAAGGTGCAGTTGGTCATGTCGATCGCCTTGACCCGGTCGAGTTTCCCGGCCGCGGCGCAGTCCAGCAGCGCCTGCTTGATCGTGCGCAGCGGCACCGCGCCGTACATCGAGTACTCGGTCAGCGGGAACGCCTCGACGTAGTACGGCTGCGCGCCGCTGAGCACGAAGCCGTAGTGGTGCGACTTGTGGCAGTTGCGGTCGACGATGACGATGTCGCCGGGCTTGCACACCGCCTGGACCACGATCTTGTTCGAGGTCGAGGTGCCGTTGGTGCCCAGGTAGGCGCGCTTGGCGCCGAATGCGCGCGCGATCAGGTCCTGCGCGCGCTTGATGTTGCCGGTGGGCTCGAGCAGGCTGTCCAGCCCGCCGGTGGTGGCCGAGGACTCGGCGAACAGGATGTTGGTGCCGTAGAAGTGGCCCATGTCGCGGATCCAGTTGGATCCGAAGATCGACTTGCCGCGTGCGATCGGCAGCGCGTGGAAGGTGCCGATGGGGCGCAGGGCGTACTTCTTCAGGTTGTCGAAGTAGGGCGTCTCGTAGCGGTCCTTGATCCCGTCCAGGATCGCCAGGTGGATCTCCATCGGCTCTTCGACGTGGTGGAACATGCGCCGGATCGGCGCGGCCTCGTCGCTTCCGGCCAGCTGCTCCGGGGCGCGGTCCGAGAGCAGGTACAGGTCGAGTTCCGGGCGGTACTGCTTGATCCTGGCCGCCAGCGCGGTGGCCTGCCGGCCCGGCGCCAGGTCGTCCGGGTCCACGCGCAACTGGCGGGCGAGGAAGGCCTTGAGATCGGGGATGTCGTGGCGCGAGGCGAACTGGAAGCCGTCGATCAGCACCACCGCCTGGATGTCGAAGTTGACCATCACCGCCAGCGCCGCGTCCTCGAAGCTGCCCACGTGCACGGCGGTGTACTCGAACGGGTCGTCCGGCCGCCCCATGCGGCGCATTTCCTCCTTCGAGCGCGCCCATTGCGCCGGGTCGCTGGGGGTGACCACCAGCACCTCGAAATAGGGCTTGTCCTGCACGCCGGTGACGTCGGGGGGGAGGGCATCGAGCACGTTGCGGTCGACCGCGTCGCCGGTGTCCCACACGTGCTCGTCGCGCCGGTAGTCGCCGGACAGGATGGCCGCCGAGATCTTCTGTACCAGCCGCGCGAACAGCGATGCGTCGCCGCCCTCCAGTGCTTCGCGCAGCGCCGCCAGCAGCCGTTCGCCGGGATAGGCCCAGCAGTACTCGATCCGGGTGGCGGCCTCGAGCAGTTGCGTGCACTTCTCCCGCGCGCCGCTTCGTGCCGCCTCGCCGGCCGTGTTCCATGCGCGTGCGGCGGCGTTGAGGTGGCGCCACTGGTCGCTGCGCAGCGACGCGGCGGCCAGCACGTTTGAAAGGGGGGCTTCGGCGGTTTGTGGATCGTGGCTCATGATCGACTCTCTAATTGAGTGACGGCAAATTTCGAGTGCCGGCAAAGGCGCCCGACACGGGCGGGAGATCATGTTGGTGCGACAAAACTAGGCTTACGGCGGGTGCGGCGGAATTGGCCCTTGGAACTACGGATTTGTCCGCGCACCGTCTCCCGTTCCGGATACGCTCCGTTGGCAGATTCCCGGCGTCAGAGGGACTTCGCGCCGCAGGACCGCCGCCGCGAGGGCGGCAGTCCGGTACTCAGAACCGGTAGACGATGCCGAGCCGCAGGCCGCTGTCGACGAAGCGGAAATTGCCGTCGAAGCGGGTCCGCTCGGCATCGGCGGCGATGCGCCGCAGCGTGTAGTCCAGCGATGCGCCCCAGTTCTCCCACGGGAACCATTCCACGCCGAACCGGCCGAAAGTGACGTCGGCGTCGATGTTGTCGACATTGGCGGCGAAATAGCCCACGTCGGCGGACAGGCGCCAGTCGCTGCCGCCGGGAACCCAGTGCCAGCTGCCGCCGATCGATGGCGCGGGCAGGTCGGCGCTGACGCTGCCGCCGACCGTTCCGCCCACCTGGTTGCCGTTGGCGTCCACTTCCAGCGACAGGTCCAGGCCGATGCTGTACCAGACCAGGCCCAGGCGCGGGCCGAGCACCCAGCTGTCACGATCCAGGGCCCAGTACACGTAGTAGATGTCGTAGGCATCCAGGTCCAGGTCCGCGCGCAGCGTGCTCGAGGTCTCGTAGACCACCCCGTCGAACTCGATGTCGCGATCGATCTGGCGCGTCGCATCACCGCTGTCCCGGTAATAGGACAGGCCGAACTCGTGCTTTTCCCAAGGGCGCCACGACAGGCTGGCGATGGCGATCGCGTTGCTCTGGTCGATGCCGAGGTCGCGTTCCAGGTCGATGCGCGTGCCGTCGTCGGTCTGGCCGTCGGCGCGCATCTTGGTGTCGAAATCGGTGATGTAGCCGCCGATGCGCGCGCTGAACGTGTCCAGCGGTTCGACGGCCCGGCACTCCAATGCGGTGGAGGCGAGCAGGGCGGCAAGCAGGGTGGGATAGAGCGGCTTCATGGCGGCGGCTCCTTTCATTGGGCTTTATCGGGGGGCGGGTCGGACGGAATGGCGGATACCGCTTCGCTGGCGGGTGGCTCGCCGAAACTTCCACCCAGCGCTAGGTGCAGGTCCACGCGCCGCGCCAGCCGCTCGCGTTGCACGTGCAGCAGGGCGACCTCGGTGGCCCACTGGGCCAGCTGGCGCTGGTTCACCGCGCGCAGGTCGGACTTGCCGACGCGGTACGACTCCTGCTCGAGCCGGGTGACCTCGCGGCTGGCCGAGGCGGCGTCGGCGAGGATGCGTTCGCGTTCGGCCAGGACCCGGTCGGCGTTCAGCGCGTCCTCGACCTCGCCCAGCGCGACCAGCGCGCGCCGCGCGTAGTCGGCCACGGCGGCCTTCTGTTCGGCGGTGCGGACGTCGACCTGCGCGGTCAGCGCACCGCCGGTGTAGAGCGGGATGACGGTCGTGGCCGAGGCGCTGGACGTGGTCTGTTCCAGGTCGTCGCGTACCTGCGCCGCTTCGCTGCTGATGCGTCCGTAGCCGCCCGACAGCGACAGCGTCGGCAGCAGCGAGGCCTGCGCCTCGCCGACCCGGTCGAATGCCGCCGCCACCCGCCGCTCGGCGGCGACCATGTCCGGCCGCCGGTTGAGCGCGTCCATCGGGATGCCGGCCGGCACCGGCCCGGGGAACGGGGTCAGGCTGTCGCGGCTGGCCAGCGTCGCGCCCGGGTAGCGGCCCAGCAGCAGCTCGAGCGCGCGCAGGGCCTGGCGGTGCGCCAGCTCCACCTGCTGCTGCGCATCCTCGTAGGTGGACAGGCTGGCGCGCGCGGCCATGATGTCGGCATCGGTGCCGACGCCGACCTGCCTCCGCTGCTGGCTCATGTCGAGCAGCTTGCCGGCGGATTCGACCATCTCCGTGGCCAGCTGCTGCTGCAGGCGGGTCTCGCTGGCGACGAACCAGGCGCGCGCGACCGCCGCGGCGATCGACTGCTGGGCGTAGCGGTAGTCCGCGCCGGTGGCGTCGCGCGAGGCGCGGGCGGCGTTGCGGGCATAGCGCATCCGCCCCCACAGGTCGATTTCCCAGGACAGGCGCAGCATCACGCCGCTGAGCAGGGCGACCAGGTCGGCCACCGGCTTGGAGCCGGCGCGGCCGAGGATGCCGACCGCGGGCTTGAGCTGCGCCTCGGCGATGTCGACCTGGGCATTGGCCTGTTCCAGCCGGGCGGCCGCGATCCACAGGTCGGGGTTGTTCTCCAGCGCCTCGTAGACGAGGCGGGAGAGCTGCGGGTCGTTGAAGCTGGACAGCCAGCCTTCCTCGACCTGGGCGGCGCTGGCCTCGGCCGACCAGTTGGGCGGGATGACCACCCGGCCCAGCGCCTGCGCCTGCACCTCCGAGGCGGTCGGCTCGGGCATCACCGCGCAACCGGTGAGCACGGCGAGCACGAACGTGGCCGCCGCCGCGTACAGGGCGTGGAGGACGGGTGGGCGGGCGGGGGCGGTGGGCATGGCCGGCTCAGTGCAGCTTGAGGACGAGCCAGTCGAGCTTGGTCCCGACCCGCAGGATCACCTTGCGGACGATGTGGATCATGTGGCCGCGCTCGGTGTAGATGGCGCCCTGGCCCTGCGCGCCCATGGCCAGGAACGTGGTCTCGTCGGCGCCGACCGGACGCAGCCGCACCGCGATGCGTCCCGGCGGTACCGGCTGGTTGGTCGCTCCCGGGAGCGTGCCGCCGATCGGCAGCTGGCCGGTGCTGGAGGCCCACACCACCGAGTCGACCTCGCACTTGATGATCTGGTTGGGCAGGACTTTCAGCGCGACCTCGGCCTCGTTGCCCGGCGCCACGTAGCGCAGTTCGTTCTGCGAGTACATGGCCAGCACCCACTGCTCCTTCTCGACGAAACTCATGACCGGGGCCATCGGCAGGTTGGCGGCGTAGGAGCCCACGCGCAGCTGCAGGTTGATGACGCTGCCGTCTGCCGGCGCGTAGACGGTGGTCTGTTCCAGCTGCCAGGTCGCTTCCACGATCTGCGCGCGCAGCTGTTCGATCGCCGCGCGCGCCTGCGCGACTTCGGACAGCTGGCCGTCGCCGGTCTGCGCCGACATCTTCTGTTGGACCTGGGCGGCGGTCGCGGTGGCCGAGGCCAGTTCCGCGCGCAGGCTCGCCGCTTCGGTCTGCGCCTGCTCGTGGTCGAATACCGAGCCGGCGCCGGTCCGGGCCAGCTCGCCGGTCTGCTTCTCGCGGCGTTCGGCCAGGGCGAGCTTGGAGGCCACCGCGTCGCGCGTGGAACGTGCGGAGTTCAGCTGCTCGCCCAGTTCGCGCTGGTAGGCCTGCGCGGTGTCGAGCTTGGCGGTCATCTCGGGCAGCTTGGCCTCCAGCGCGTTGAGCTGCTGCTGGAACGGCACCGGGTCGATGCGGAACAGCACGTCGCCCTTCTTGACCGGCCGGTTGGCCTCCACCGGCACCTCGATCACCCGCCCGGCCACGCGCGGCACGATCTGGACCACGTAGTTGATCACCCGCACGTCGGACGAGGAGGGGGCGACGATGTTGAGGAACAGGATCAGCGCGGTCAGCGCGAAGATCGGCAGCGACACGACGACGATCTGGGATACGAAGTTCCAGGGCAGCCACTTGAACTTGAAGAAGACCAGCCAGACGAAGAACGAGTAGATCAGGAGCAGGATGATTTCCATGGTGCCCTCGCCTCAGGTCGGATCGCTGCTGGAAGGCGCCTGTGGATCCTTCGGCCGGCTGGGGCCGGGCGCCATCGCCATCGCCATCTCGAGCGTGCGCAGGCGCCGCCGCAGATCCTCCAGTTCGGCGTTCTGCGACGGTACGGGTGCAACGGACGCGGAGGGTATGGCGGCTGTGGTGCTGGCCGCCGCCGTCCCGGACGTGGGCGGCGCGGGCTCGGCCCTGGCGTCCTTGAGCGGTGTCACCGCCGCGCCGCTGTCGTGCTCGTCGATGTCGGTGCCGTAGGCGAGCTTGTGCAGGACCGGCTTGGTGTACGCCCACAGCCAGGCCAGCGGCCACAGCAGCCCGCCGAAGAACAGCGACAGCAGGCACAGGGTCTTGATCGCGGCCAGCTGCGGATGCTGCCGTTTCTCGGCGATCTTCTCCGGGAGGATGTGCACGAACAGGAACGCACCGATCAGGACCACCGGCACGATGATCAGCGCGGCCCATGCGATCACGTTGGCCGCCGTGTCCAGGGCTTCGCCGCTGAGCAGCGAGGCATGGGCCAGGCCGGGCGCGGCGGCGGCCAGCATCACGGCGGAGAGTCCCGGGAGACGGAAGGCGCGACGCGGCGATTTCATGGTGGCCCCCCTCACTGGCGCCCTGGGTTGTTCGCATCGGCCATGTACGGCCGGCCGTGTTGGTGCATCGCGGCGACGATGGCGCCGATCAGCACGTCGTCGTCCACCGGCTTGGCCAGGTAGCCGTCGACGCCGGCGGCCAAAGCGGCGGCCCGCATCTCGGTGGTCTCGTTGCCGGTCAGGATCACCACCGGCAGCGACAGGCCGCGCTCGTGCAGGACGGCCTGGACGTCAAGGCCGGTCAGCCGCGGCATATGCATGTCCAGCACGACGCAATCCGGCGAACTGTCCGTCACATGACGCAGGAACTCGGTGCCCGACCCGTAGACCAGGACCTCGAAACCGGCCGCGCGGAGCAGACGATGCAGCGAATGCCGCACGTCATCCTCGTCATCGACCACGGCAACGATGGGTGGCTTCCCGAGCATGGCCCACCATCGCTTGGCGCCTGCAGGGCGGCAATTGGCCGTTGGCCCTATGCGGCACCCCCACTACGTTCCGCCACAGGCCTGTGCGAGTATGGGTGAAGGACAGGCTGCAGGGCGGGGCACTGCGGCAGGGACGGTCCGCAGGGAGGAAGCCGTCGATCGACTGCCGGTGCGGACCGGTGAGGAACTGGACCCGTACCGGGTGCGCCCGGCGCAGGCGCGGTTCGAACGGACGTCGTGAAGTCAGGGAACGATTTATGGATTGGGTCGACCTGGTGTGGCCGATGCTGGCGGCGGGAAGCTTCGTGCTGGGGCTTGTCCACGCCCTGCTGTGGCTGAAGGGCCCGCGGCAGAAGGTCCACCTCGCGTTCGCGGTGGCGGCCTGGTCGGTCGGGGCCATCGCGCTGTTCGAACTCGCCAGCTTCAACGCCGTTTCCGCCACGGAAATGGCCGGCATCATCCGCTGGTGGCACGTCCCCATCACGCTGCTGGTGCTGTCGATCATCTACGTCGTGCATTCGATGTTCGGCCACGGATCGCTGCTGCTGGGAGGCGCGGCGGCGGCCCTGCGCGTGCTGGCGCTGGCGCTGAACTTCAGCACCGGCGTGAATCTGAATTTCGTCTCGGTGGACGGCATAGGCCACGCGACGTGGCTGGGCGCGCAGGTGTCCTACCCGATCGGGGTGAACAGTCCCTGGATGATCCTCGCCCAGATCAGCAACGTGCTGGTGGTGGCCTACCTGGCGCACACCCTGTACCGGACCCCCCGCGGCACCGCTGCCTGGAACGCCGCCCTGATCGTATGCGGCGGCTGGCTGCTGCTGGTCGTGACGATGGTCGGCACCACGCTGGCGATGCTGCTGGGGCAGCCGAGGCTGCCGCTGGGCACCTCGCCCAGCTTCGTGGTCATGATCGTGCTGCTCAGCGCACTGCTGGTGCGCGACCTGCTCGGGTCCAGGCGGCTGGAGGCGATGCTGCAGGAGAGCGAACTGCGCAACCTGCGGACCCAGCGCGATCTGGAACTGGCCGCTTCGGCCGCGGACCTGGGCATGTGGCAGTGGAACGTGGCGGGCGATACGTTCACCCAGAGTGCGACCAACCACGTGCTGTTCGGCCACCCGCAAGCCGGCGGCGCGGCCGTCCAGGTGCTGTTCGGCAACGCCGAATCCGGTGCGGAGGCGGAGCGCGCCTTCAGGCAGGCCATCGGCCAGCCCGCCTACGAGTTCGAATACCGGGTCCGGCGACCCGATGGCGGCAGTCGCTGGATCCTGCTGCGCGGCAACGTGGAGCACGATCCGCTCGGCAACCCGCTGGTCGTGCGCGGCGTGACCCTGGACGTGACCCGCCGCAAGGAAGAGGCCAACGTGCTGCGTACGCTGCTGGAGTCCGCGCCGAGCGCCCTGCTGGTGTTCGACCGGAGCAATGCCGTGCGCTACGCCAACGTGGAGGCCGCGCGGATGTTCGACTACGCGCAGGAAGCGATGGTCGGCATGCCGGCCGATGCGCTCGTCGCCGAGGATGGAGACGCGCAGGGCGCCCACCACTGGCAGGCTTTCGTGGCGCCGCCGCCGCTGCCCGGGAACAGCCGCGCGCACGACCTGCACGGCCTGCGCAGCAACGGGGATTCGTTTCCCGTCGAAGTGCGCCTGGGCCAGGTGATGCTGGATGGCGAGGCGCGGATCATGGCGGCGGTGAGCGACCTGAGCACGCGCAAGAAGCTCGAGTACGAGATGGCCATGGAACGGGAGAGCGTGGCGCACCTGGCCCGCGTCACCATGCTCGGCGAGCTGTCCGGCTCGCTGGCGCACGAGCTGAACCAGCCGCTCACCGCGATCCTGAGCAACGCCCAGGCGGCGCAGCGCATCCTCCATCGCGACCCCTCCGACCTGGAGCAGGTGCAGGAGATCCTCGCCGACATCGTCGACACCGACCGGCGTGCCGGGCAGGTGATCGGGCGGCTGCGCAGCCTGCTCCGGCGCGAGGTCCGCGAGTTCGTGCCGCTGGACATCAACCACGTGGTCCAGGACTGCTTGCGGCTGATGCGCAACGACCTGCTCAACCGCCGGGTCTCGTGCCGACTGAACCTCATGCCCGGCCTGCCTGAATGCCCGGGCGACCCGATCCAGCTGCAGCAGGTCCTGATGAACCTGATCAGGAATGCGTGCGACGCGCTTCCGGACGATCCCGCCAACCGCATCATACGGGTGCGTACGCACCGGTCCGACTCGGGGGTGTGCACCGAGGTGGTGGACACCGGCAGCGGGATACCGGAAGACATGCTTGAGCGTATATTCACGCCATTCGAGACGACCAAGGCCACCGGCATGGGCATGGGGCTGGCCGTCTGCCGTACCATCGTGCGTGCGCACGGGGGGCGCATCTGGGCCGAAAATGCCACGCCCGGCGGTGCGCGCGTGTCGTTCGACCTGCCACTCCAGGGGTGATCCATGTCGGCCGTAGTGCACATCGTCGATGACGATCCGGACGTACTCAAGGCGCTGGCCCGGCTGCTGGCCAGCGACGGTTTCGAGGTTGCGCTGAGCGGGTCGACGCAGGAATTCCTGGACCGCTACGACCCGGCCACCACCGGCTGCATCATCCTGGACCTGTCGATGCCCGGCATGAGCGGGCTGGAGCTGCAGGCCATGCTGGCCGAGCGCGGCGCCAGCCACCCGGTCATCTTCCTCACCGGTTGCGGCGACATCGCCAGCAGCGTGCGTGCGATGAAGGCCGGCGCCATCGATTTCCTGACCAAGCCGGTCGACGTGGAGGCGCTGCTGGAGGCGGTGAAGCGCGGCGTGGTGATCGACGACGACACCCGCCACCGGGTCCACGACCGCGAGGATGCGCAGGTGCTGTTCGCGACCCTGACCCCGCGCGAGCGGGGGCTGGTGCCCTATCTGGTGACCGGGCGGCTCAACAAGCAGATCGCCGCGGACCTGGGCATCGCCGAGAAGACCATCAAGGTCCACCGCTCGCGGATCATGCACAAGCTGGGGATCCGTTCGCTGGTGGACCTGGTCCGGTTCATGGAGCGCCTCGAGGGCGGCATGGTGCGGGGTAGCGCATCGGGCGTCCCCGTGTGGACCGCACCGTCCTGGACGGCGGTCCGCGAGCCGGCCGACTGCTGACGCCCCGCGGCCTTCGCCTCCGGGAACCGATGTCCACCGCCCCCGCAGCATCCCGCCGCATCCTCGATCCGAGCGAACGCGCGGCCGAAATCCTGTTCGGCCTGATCATGACGATGACGTTCACCGGCACGCTGAGCGTCGCCGACGCGGGGCGCGACGATGTAAGGGTCATGTTCATCGGCGCGCTCGGATGCAACCTGGCCTGGGGCCTCATCGACGGCATCATCTACCTGATGGCTTGCCGTGCGGAGCGCGCCGGCGAGCAGAGGGTGTTCAGGGCGGTGCGCGATGCCGACGGGCCCGCCGGCACGCGCGCGGCCATCGCCGGCGCGCTGCCGCTGCTCGCCGCGCTGCTGCGGGACGAGGAACTGGAGGCGTTGCGGCAGCGTCTGGTGGCGGTGCCCGAGCCGCCCGGCCACGGGCACCTGACCCGGCGCGACTGGCTGGGCGCGCTCGGGGTATGCCTGCTGGTGCTGTTCACCACCTTCCCGCTGGCGGCCCCGTTCCTGCTCCTGGACCGGGTCGGCCCGGCCATGCGCCTGTCCAATGCGATCGCGCTGGTCATGCTGTTCCTCACCGGCGTCGTGTATGCGCGGGGCATCGGCCGGCCTGCGTTGCCGGTCGGCCTGGGCATGACGGCGCTCGGTGTCGTCCTGGTCGTCCTGACCATCGCCCTGGGCGGCTAGCCCGCCCCGGCGGTGGACCCGGGCTGTACGCCGGATGCCATGGCAGCCGGACGGAGGATCGTGACCTGTCCCGTGGCCGCCGCGAATCTGTAGCATGGCCGTGCCACCGAGCCCGCCCGCGTCGGGATACCCGATTCCGGAGCCATGGAAAACCGCAACCTATTGAAAAATCAGCATTCCGGCCGCTACGCCGCCTCCGGACGGCTTTCCGTCGCCCCGATGATGGACTGGACCGACCGCCATTGCCGCGTGTTCCACCGGCTGCTGGCACCGCATGCGCGGCTGTACACCGAGATGGTGCATGCCAATGCGGTGGTGCTCGGCGACCGTGAGCGGTTGCTCGGCTTCGATCCGGTCGAGCAGCCGCTGGCGCTGCAGCTGGGCGGCAGCGAGCCGGAGGCCCTGGTCCAGGCGGCGCGCATCGGGGCCGGACTGGGTTACGACGAGATCAACCTCAACTGCGGCTGCCCGTCGGACCGGGTCCAGGCCGGCCGCTTCGGCGCCTGCCTGATGAAGGAGCCGGCGCTGGTGGCCGACTGCGTGGCCGCCATGGCCGCCGCCTCCGCGGTCCCGGTGACGGTGAAATGCCGGCTGGGCGTGGACGAGGAGCACGACTACGACCGTTTCCGCGCCTTCGTCGACACGGTCGCCGCGGCCGGTTGCGCCACCTTCGTGGTCCACGCGCGCAACGCCTGGCTGCAGGGCCTGTCGCCGAAGGAGAACCGCGAAGTCCCGCCGCTGCGCTACGAATGGGCGTGGCGGCTCAAGCGCGAACGGCCGGACCTGCAGGTGCTGGTCAACGGGGGCATCGCCTCGGTGGAACAGGCGCAGCTGCAGTTGGCGCACGCCGACGGAGTGATGCTCGGCCGCGCCGCCTACCACGATCCGTACCTGCTGCACCGCCTGGACGTGGCCCTGTACGGCGGAGCGTTGCGCGCGCGTGCCGACCTGCTGCGCGCGCTGAGGCCATATGTGGATGCGCAGCTGGCGCGCGGCGTGGCGCTCAAGCACATCGTCCGCCACGTGCTGGGCCTGTTCCATGGCCAGCCGGGCGGGCGTGCTTTCCGCCAGGTGCTCAGCGAGGGCGCGCACCGCGAAGGCGCCGGCTGGGACCTGGTCGAGCGTGCGCTGGACGCCACCGCCGCGCCACGACACGCGGCGGCATGATCACGCGCGATCCGGCGGCGTTCACCGCATTCGCGCGCGGCTGCGCGCCGGATTTCGGCCCGGCCACGGCGCGGGCGGCGTTCCTGGTCACGCCGGAAGGTTTCGCCCGCGCCGAGGAATCGGCGCGCGACAACCGCTACATGGCCGCGGCCGAGTGCTACCACTGCGACGCCGCCCTGGCCGAACACCGCGCCCTGCAGCGGGCGCTGGCCGCCGACGTGCCGGTGTTCGCGTTTCCCGGCGATCCGGCCACGCCCGACGCGGTATTCCCGAACAACGTCTTCGCCACCGCGCGCCCGGATGCGCGCGCGCATCCGGGCGCGCCGTCGCGCCTGGTGGTGGGCCGCATGCGCCATGCCGTGCGCCGAGGCGAGGCCGGGCGTGCCGACATCCGCGGTTTCTTCCGTGACTGGGCCGGCTGCGGGGAGGTCGACCTCTCGCGCCAGCCGCATCCCTGCGAACTGACCGGTTCGCTGGTCATCGACCGCGCCCGCGGCCTGGGTTACTGCGGCCTCTCCGAACGTTGCGACGAAGCCGGCGCCCGGCTGATGCACGACGCGTTCGGCCTGCGTGCCACGCTGCTGTTCGACCTGGCGCCGGGCGAATACCACGCCAACGTGGTCCTGGCGGTATTGGCCGGACGCGCGGTCCTGGCCAGTCCGTCCGGGTTCGCCGACCCGGGCGTGGCCGTGGCGATCGCCGGCCTGTATGCCCCGCACGCGGTGCTGCTGCATCCGCGGCAACAGGCCGCCTTCGCGGGCAACGCCATCGCGCTGTCGCCACGGCGGGTGTGGATGAGCGCGGCGGCGGCCGCTTCGCTGGACCCGGACCAGGTGCAGGCGCTGGCGGCAGCGGGGTTCGGGATCGGTCAGGTACCCCTGGGCGCCATCGAAGCCGGCGGCGGATCGTTGCGCTGCTGCGTGGCGGAGTTGTTCTGACCGTGTCAGGACTGAACCGCGGCGCCGCTGCATGTGGATAAGTTCAGACCGGATTCACCGCTTTATAACGACCATCTCCGACCAGCCCGCGATGGATTCCGCCCCCGGCCATGAGGGGCGGAATTTGCCATTGCCGCCACAGTCCGTTAGGAAGTCGTGATGCCCCGCCTGTTCCGCCTCGCCATCGCCGTGTTGTCGCTCGCCCTGGGCATGGCCGCGGCCGGTGCGCAGGAATCGCCGCGTCCGATGCGCACGGAAGGGCAGGACGCCGGTCCGCGGGGCGCAGCCATGCCGCCGCGCGAAGTCCGCCAGCGGGAGTCGCTGATGCAGCGTGGCCGCGAAGTGCCGCCGCCGCCCCGCCGCGATGCGGCGCCGGAGCCGCAGCGGCCCTTCACCGGGCCGCCGCCGGGCCAGGACCCCCGCTCCATTTCCGAGGCCGTGCGCCGGGTCCAGCGCACGACCGGCGGCCAGATCCTGGGTGCCGAGCAGGTGCCGTTCGAAGGGCGCAACATCACCCGGGTGAAGTACATGGACGACCGCGGCCGGGTCCGCTATATGGACGATCCGGGCGCGAACGAACGCCGGGCGCCGCGACGCGCCGATAACGACGCGCCATAGACACTGCTTCGGTCGGCCCGGAGGCCGGCCCCGAACCGCAACTCAGGGAGAGTGCATGCGTATCCTTCTGGTCGAAGACGAAGCGCCGCTGCGTGAGACGCTGGCCGCGCGCCTGAAGCGCGAAGGCTTCGCGGTCGATGCCGCGCAGGACGGCGAGGAAGGCCTGTACATGGGCCGCGAGGTGCCGTTCGACGTGGCCATCATCGACCTGGGCCTGCCGAAGATGTCGGGCATGGAGCTGGTGAAGGCCCTGCGCGACGAGGGCAAGAACTTCCCGGTGCTGATCCTCACCGCGCGCTCGAGCTGGCAGGACAAGGTCGAGGGCCTCAAGCAGGGCGCCGACGACTATCTGGTCAAGCCATTCCACGTCGAGGAACTGCTGGCGCGGCTCAACGCGCTGGTCCGCCGCGCCGCCGGCTGGAGCAAGCCGGTGCTGGAGTGCGGCCCGGTGGCGCTGGACCTGGCCGCGCAGACGGTCAGCGTCGGCGGCAGCAACGTCGACCTGACCAGCTACGAGTACAAGGTGCTGGAGTACCTGATGATGCACGCCGGCGAACTGGTCTCGAAGGCCGACCTGACCGAGCACATCTACCAGCAGGACTTCGACCGCGACTCCAACGTGCTGGAGGTCTTCATCGGCCGCCTGCGCAAGAAGCTGGACCCGGACGGCGAGCTGAAGCCGATCGAGACCGTGCGCGGCCGCGGCTACCGCTTCGCGATCGCGCGCACCGACGGTTGATCCGGCAGGCACGGGGAACGGGCACGGACCACCTGTGGAGCGCAGTCGATTCGGGTTCCGGCCATGGCGGCCGCGTTCGCTCAAGGCGCGGCAGCTCACCGCCGCCAGCCTGAGCCTGATCGCGTTCCTGATGCTCGCCGGCGTCGCCCTGGACCGCGCCTTCGCCGATACCGCCGAGAACAACCTGCGCCAGCGGCTGAAGAGCTATGCCATGGCGTACGCCGACAACATCGACTTCGGCCGCGACGGTTCGCTGTACACGCCCGAACTGGGTCCGGATCCACGCTTCCACCGTCCCGGCAGCGGCCTGTACGCCGAAGTGCTGATGCCCAATGGGCACTGGGCCTCGCTCTCCGCCGAGGGGCCGTTGCTGCCGGAAGTCGCCGGGCAGCTGGAGCCGCGCCAGGAGCGCTTCGACGGGCCGCTGGCGATGACCCAGCTCGACGGCAGCGGGGGCGAGGTCTACCGCTACGGCATCGGCCTGGTCTGGGGCGGGCGCGGCCCGGACAACGAATTCCCGTACACCATCTTCGTGATGGAGGACGCGCAGACCCTGGCCGCCCAGGTCCGCGTGTTCCGCGCCGCGCTGTGGGTCTACCTGGGTGGCGCGGGCGTGATCCTGCTGCTGCTGCAGGTGGTGATCCTCAACTGGAGCCTGCGCCCGCTGCAGCGGGTGATCGCCGAACTGACCAAGGTCCAGCGCGGCCAGCTGCAGCGCATGAGCGAGCGCCACCCGCGCGAACTGGAGCCGCTGACCGAAAGCATCAACGCGCTGATCGACAGCGAGCGCGAGCACCTGGACCGGCAGCGCAACACCCTGGCCGACCTGGCGCACAGCCTGAAGACCCCGCTGGCGGTGCTGCGCACCCAGCTCGACGCCGACGCCGGCGAAGGAACGCTGCATCAGGAACTGGACGCGCAGCTCAAGCGCATGAACGACCTGGTCTCCTACCAGCTGGCGCGCGCGGCCTCCGGCGGCCACAAGCTGTTTTCCGCACCGGTGCCTATCGAAACCAGCGCCGAGGAGATCGTGCGCGGGCTGGAGAAGGTCTATGCGGGCAAGAACGTGCTGTGCGAGTTCGAGATCGCCCCGGGCGTGCAGTTCTACGGCGAAGCCGGCGACCTGCAGGAATTGCTCGGCAACCTGCTGGAGAACGCGTTCAAGTGGGCGCGGCACCGCGTGCTGCTGACCGCGCGCCCCGGGCCGTCGATGCCCAACCGGCGCGCCGGCCTGCAACTGGCGGTGGACGACGACGGTCCGGGAGTCGCGCCGGAGGACGTGGCCAAGGTGCTGCAGCGTGGCGTGCGCGGCGACGAGCGCGTGCAGGGCCACGGCATCGGCCTGTCGATCGTGCAGGACCTGGTCCGCGACTACCGCGGCGAATTGCAGGTCACGCGCTCCACCGAACTGGGCGGGGCGCGTTTCGAGGTCACCCTGCCGCCGGGGTTGTGATTGCCGGCGGATCGCCCGCTTTCGCGTGCGATCCGGTTTCCCACTCCGCTGCACGCCCGGTTTCCGGTCCCATCGATCGTGTTCCCCGCGACGGCGTTGGGTTGCCACGTCGAATTCCGCAGCGTTGCGCGCCGTCGATCGCGCCCACGCAACCCCGTGTTGTAGGAGCCCGTCTTGCGGGCGACGCGACGCCGTCGGAACCACCGGAGCGTCGCCCGTGCCAACGGCGTCGCGTCGCCCGCAAGACGGGCTCCTACAAACGCAGCGCCGGGCCGTAGAAGCGCGCCAGGTGCGCGGCCACCTCGGGCATCGCGTCGGCCAGCAGCTCCGGCGCGGAGAAGTGGTATTCGCTGGCGACGGCGAAGAACTCCTCCGGCGCCTCGGCGGCGTAGGGATCGATCGCGGTCTCGCGCCCGGCATCCACCTCCGCGCAGAACGCGTCGTAGGCGCGCTGGAAGTCGCGGGCCCACTGCCGATACCAGGACGATGGCAGCGGCGGCGTGCCGTCGAGCTCGCCGTCGAGCGCGTCGAGCTTGTGCGCCATCTCGTGCACGGCCACGCAGAAACCGGCGCCGGGGTCGGCCAGGTCGGCCTGCACGTCGGCCCAGGACAGGATCAGCGGGCCCTGGTCCCAGGCTTCGCCGGCCAGTTCGTCGTCCCATTCGTGCAGCACGCCGGCCGCATCGACATGGCTGCGGCGCACGCGGAACGCGTCCGGATACACCAGCAGCTGCGACCAGCCGCGCAAGCCCGCCTCGCCGAATTCCAGCAGCGGCAGGCAGCACAGTGCCGCCAGCAGCATGCGTTGCGGCGCATCCAGCTCCAGCCCGGCCAGTGGGGTGATGGTCTTCTCGTGGAGGAAGCGCGCGGCCAGCTGGCGCAGGCGTTCGCGGCGTGGCGGATCGAGCGCGGCCGCCCAGGGCAGGCGTTCGCAGGCTGCCTGCCAGTGGTCGTCGTCGAGGGTCGGGGGGCGCGGCCGCAGCCAGCGCGACAGCGCACGGATCAGCGGAACATGCCCGGCAGGAAACTGTGCCAGCGTCCACGGGTGCGCGGCGCGGAAGTATCGCTGTCGCCGCCGCCACCGCCGCTGGCGGCTGGCCTGGGCGTGCTGCGTGCCGCCGCAGGCGTGGCCGGCCGCGCCTGCGGCACGTCGGCGTCGGCTACGGTCGCGGTGGTGGCGGGCCGCGCGTACACGCAGGCGCCTTTCTTCGGCGACGCATCGGCTTCGGGATCGGCCGCCCAGCACAGCGCCGGGAGGACGAGCAGAAGCAGTGGCAGCAAGCGGCGCATCGGAATATCCGTGGACCCGGGTGGCAGACGCCGACTATAGCGCGCCTGCGCCCGGCCGGCATGTGTCTGGGCCGGAGGGGGAGCGGCGGGCGATAATCGTCCGGCTTCAACTGACCGGCCAGCCGGGGGAGTTCACGTGGACGATCGCGAGCTGCTGCTCCGGCTGGGTGCGGGTGGGGTGTCCGGCGATGCGCTGGCGCGCGAGGCCGGCGTGACCCGGGCCGCCGTATGGAAAAGGGTGCAGGCCCTGCGCGCGGCCGGCGTGGAGATCGAAGCCCGGCCGGGACACGGCTATGGGCTGGTGCGGCCGCCGGACCTGCTGGACGCCACCGCATTGCGTGCCCGCCTGCCACCGCGGATCGCCTGCGGGACGGCGTTGGAACTGGCGTGGAGCGTGGATTCGACCAATACCGAGCTGCTGCGCCGCCCGCGCGCGTCCGGCACGACGGTGCTGCTGGCCGAACGCCAGACCGCCGGACGCGGGCGCCTCGGCCGGTCCTGGACCTCGCCGCTGGGCGCCCAGGTCTGCCTGTCGGTGCGCCGGGAGTTCGATGGCGGCCTGGCGCGGCTGGGCGGGCTCAGCCTGGTCGCCGGGGTCGCCGTCGCCGAAGCGCTGCGCGGGCTGGGGTTCGGTGCGGTCGGGCTGAAGTGGCCGAACGATCTGGTCGCCGGCAACCGCAAACTGGCCGGACTGCTGGTGGAGGGCGGCGGCGAGCATGCCGGCCTGGCGCACGCGGTGATCGGCATCGGGATCAACGTGCGCCTGCCCGATCCGGCCGCGGCGGCGATCGACCAGCCATGGACAGACCTGGCACGGCTGGCCGGCGCGGCCGGGCCACCGGCGCGCAATGCGGTCGCCGCGGCGGTCCTGGCGTGGCTGTTGCCGGCGCTGGACGAATTCGATCGCCACGGCCTGACGCCCTTCCTGCCGCGCTATGCACCGCTGGATGCGCTCGCCGGCCGGCCGGTGCGGGTGCTGGCGGGACGCGAAACCGTCACCGGCCACGCGGCGGGCCTGGCCGCCGATGGCGGCCTGCGCGTGGCCACCGCGGAGGGTGAGCGGATTTTCCATGCCGGCGAAGTCAGCGTGAGGCCGCAATGAGCGACTGGTTGTTCGACCTGGGCAATTCGCGCTTCAAGGCCACGGCATGGCGAGCTGGCGGCGGAATCGGCGAGGTCCTGGCGTGGCCGCACGGGATCGACAACCTGGCCGACGGTGGTGCGGCTGTCGACGGGATGCCGCGCGGTCGCCAGGCATGGCTGGCCAGCGTGGCGTCGCCGGCGCTCACCGCGCAGGTGCTGGCCTTGCTGCGCGGGCGTTTCGAGCAGGTGCATTTCGCCCGTACGCAGGCCGAATGCGCGGGCGTGCGCGTGGCCTATGCGCAGCCGCAGCGGCTGGGCGTCGATCGTTTCCTCGCCCTGCTGGCCGCGCACGCCTTGGGCGGGGACGTGCTGGTGGCCGGCGTGGGCACGGCATTGACCATCGACCTGCTCGATGCCGGCGGTCTCCACCATGGCGGCCGCATCGCCCCCTCGCCGACGCTGATGCGGCAGGCGCTGCACCAGCGTGCCGCGCAGCTGCCCGAGATGGGTGGCGAGTACAGCGAATTCGCCGACGACACCGCGGATGCGCTGGCTTCCGGGTGCGATGGCGCGGCCGTGGCGCTGGTCGAGCGCTCGCTGCAGCAGGCCGGGCGGCGCCTGGGGCGTGCGCCGGCGCTGCTGCTGCACGGCGGTGGCGCGGAGGCGTTGCTGCCATGGCTGCCGCAGGCGACTTTCCATCCGGCGCTGGTGCTCGAAGGCCTGGCGATCTGGGCGCGCGAGTCGCAGCGCGGCGAAGCGGCGGCGGACCTCGGCTAGAATCGCCGCCCATGTTCGCCCGCGCCCTGACCGTCGTGCTCGTCGTCCTCAACCTGGGCGTCGCGGTGTGGTGGCTGTCGCGCCCGGCACCGTCGCCCGCGCCGCCGCCCGTTTCCGACAGGGGCGGCGCCGAGCTCAAGTTGTTGCCGATGCCTGCCACGCCCACCGCCGCCACGCCCGCGCCGGTCGCCCCGGTGGTCGCGGATGCCGCGTCCGCCGCCGTCGCTTGCCTGCGGCTGGGGCCGTTCCCGGATCGCGGTGCTGCGCAGGTGGCGCAGGCCGGGCTCCGGGCCCTGTTGCAGGACGCGGCCATCGTCGAGGAGCCCGGCGAAGCGGCCGGCTATCGCGTGCTGCTGCCGCCCGTCGCCGACCGCGCGCAGGCGCAGGCGATCGCCGGGCGCATCGCCGCCGCCGGTTTCCGGGATTTCTTCGTCCTCACCCAGGGCGCGGAGGCCAACGGCATCGCGCTGGGGGCCTATCGGGGCCGCGAGAGTGCCGAACGTCGGGTTGCGGCCCTGCGCGCCGCCGGTTTCCCGGCCGAACTGCGTGCGCAGGGTGCGGCCGGCGCATCGCGCTGGTGGCTCGACGGCGCCAGCGCCGATCCGGCCGGCGTGCGCGCCACCTTCCCCGCGGCGCAGGACCGGGAATGCGCGCCGCTGCGATAGAATCGCCGCGCATCGCCGCTTTAGCTCAGCTGGTAGAGCAACCGCCTTGTAAGCGGTAGGTCATCCGTTCGAATCGGATAAGCGGCACCAAATCGGCGTCCACCAGCGTCTATCCCCGTCCACGACATCGCTGGAATCACCTGAAAACAGGCGGTTCCATGTCCGCCTGTGTCCGATAGTGTCCACTTGCATCCGGAACAGAGCGGGGGCATATTTGGGGGCAGGCCCCCGGGGTGGGGGCACAGGATCGGGGTTGTGCCCCCATGGCGATAACGACGCTCACCGACGTTGCGGCGCGAAACGCGAAAGCGAAGGACAAGTCGTACAAGCTCGCCGCGGGTGGCGGCCTGTATCTCGAAGTCATGCCCAACGGCTCGAAGTACTGGCGCATGAAGTACCGCTTCGCTGGCCGCGAGAAGCGCTTGGCGGTGGGCGTCTATCCGGAGGTGTCGCTCAAGGAAGCGACGGTGAAGCGCGATCAGGCGCGCGCTGAGCTGCGCGATGGCCGCGACCCGTCCGCGGAGAAGCGCGTCGCCAAGCAGCGCCAGAAGGTCGCCCACGCCAACTCCTTCCAGGCGGTGGCCGAGGAGTGGCTCAAGCAGCGGCAGGACCTGGCCGAGACCACGCGGGAACGCGCTGAGGCCATGTTCAAGGCGTACGTGTTCCCCTGGATCGGCTCGCGGCCCGTGGGCGAGGTGGGGGCGCAGGAGCTACTGGCCGTGCTGCGCCGGACCGAGACCCAGGACAAGCTCGAGACGACCCAGCGCCTGCGCCAGATCTGCGGGCAGGTGTTCCGGTACGCCGTGGCCACCGGCCGGGCCGAGCGGGATCCGACCCGCGACCTGCGCGGCGCGCTCAAGACCAACAAGAACCGCCACTTCGCCTCGATTACCGATCCGGCCAAGGTCGGCGAGCTGCTGCGGGCGATCGACAGCTACAGCGGCCAGTTCACGACCAAGTGCGCGCTCAAGCTGGCGCCGCTGGTGTTCGTCCGGCCGGGCGAGCTGCGCAATGCCGAGTGGTCGGAGTTCGATCTCAAGGCCAAGCAGTGGAACATCCCGGGCGCCAAGATGAAGATGGGCCAGCCGCACGTCGTGCCGCTGTCGGCGCAGGCCCTGGCCATCCTGGAGGAGCTGCGACCGCTGACGGGGCAGGGAAAGTACCTGTTCCCTTCCGTGCGTACCCCACGCGACCCGATGAGCGACAACACGGTCAACGCCGCCCTGCGTCGCCTCGGGTACAGCACCGAGGACATGACCGGACACGGCTTCCGCACGATGGCCTCGACCCTGCTGCATGAGCTGGGCTGGAACACCGATGCGATTGAGCGCCAGCTTGCACACGCCGAGCGCGATCCGATCAAGGCGGCCTACAACCGCGCCCAGCACCTGCCAGAGCGCCGACGGATGATGCAGGCGTGGGCCGATTACCTCGATGCCCTGCGCCGCAACGAGCGCAAGGTTGTCCCAATCAGGAAGAGAGCATGACAGGCCAGTCGCAGCCAGTGCGACCGCGCCGGAAAGAATCGGGCTGAGCCCGGTAAAGCGGCCGGACCGGGTGTTAGAGGCACCCGGCCGGCCTTCCACAACCGTTCCTATGGAGAACGATCATGGCAATGCAAAGTGTAACTGCTTCAGGTGGCGGAACCCGAGACGGGGGCGGCCGAAAGGGAGCATGGCGAACCTCCTTCGCTGACGGACTCGTCGGCGTTCCCTTGAACGCGCTCAATGCCTACGTGTGCTTTTCGATCATGGCGGCATTCCCCAAGAAGACGCCCTCGGCGGAGGAGCTCAGCGATCGGTTCGACATGTCGCGGGCGACCGCCTATCGCTACCGGGCCGCGCTGATGGCCGTGCGGGGTGAAGCATGATGCCCTCGATCACCAACTGGAAGCCGCCGGGATGGCACAGGCTGGAGACGCTCGATGGCTACCTCTATCGGTGCGCCGAGGCCATTGATGGAGTGGCGGAGATCCAGGAGCACTTCATCACGGACGAGGTTCCGGATGGCGCCAAGAACGCGATGGTCGCGATGAACGAGCTGCTTTTCAGGATCCGTGACGACCTGATCACCATCGCCAACCAGTACGTTTCTGCTGAACTGGAGGGGGCATGACCATGGACACCAATCACTCGATAAAGGCCCTTGAGGGCTACGACAGCGGTGTGTATCTCGATTGGCTGGAAGCTGTCGGCGACGTAATGATGGGAGGCTCGCCGCTTGCGAAAGGGACCGTCGAAGGTATCGGCGGGCTGATCCTCGCCCTTAGTGCCGCGGCTAAGGAACTTCAGGAGCGCGAGCTGGCTGAAAGGAAGGGTGGCTGACCATGACCATCACATCCGTGGAAATGCACGACACCTTGGCTCGCCTGATCCAGGCCAAGTGCATGCTCAACGTCACCGTCAAACGCCATAACGAAATCGTCGTGGATTCCGAAGAGTGGGAAGTCAACGAAGCGCTGCGCGGTGTAATGGCCATGTTGGACGGCTGCACCGACACGCTGGGCGAATGGATTGATCGTGAGCCCATGACTGCAATCCAAGGAGAGCGCTGACCATGGAGGACACTAAACCCATGATCCTGTCCGAGGATGACGTTGGCGATTTCAATCGCGCGCTGTCCCTGATTTGGATAGGCTCCTCCGTAGAAGACGCAGGCGTTCATCTCAAGAATCTGTGCTATGTCGCCACCACGCTGCTATGCAACATCCGCAACAGGCACTCTGACGACGGTCAGATCGAGATGGTTCCATGACTGCCAAGATCATCCAGTTCCCCGCGCCCTTCACGGCTCCCTCGCACTGGAGCGGCCACGACGAGTACATCTTTGAGATCCTCCGCGATCGTGGAAAGAGCATCAAAGATGCGGTGGCTGAGGTTGAGAGAGATATTCTCGACGGGAAGCCTCGGTATCCGGGTGAAGATGTCCTTCTGCGCCAGGCGCGGGAAGCGCTTGCGCGCTTGAAGCCCAAGAAGTTCTAACCGAACACCCGCACCTAGCCCGACGGGGCGAAGAGCCGGTCTGCCCTGCCGGCCTGGTGCGGGGACTCTTCAGGGAGCGCGGGGGCGCGCGTGAATGAAATTCCTTGAGGGATATCCTGATTTCAGTGCCGCCGATAGAAGGCGGCTCGCAGAGCTTGGGGTGGTTGACGCCCAAGTGACAGAGCTTCGCTTGGCGCTTTCTACAGTACGGATGTTCGCAGACCCCAAGAGCTATGCTCCTCGATCTGATATTGCTGGAGTCCTCTCTGACGTCGAGGGACTAGCAGAGGGGTTAGTTACAAAACTGTCGGCACTCGTTACCCAGCCAAGTGCTGCGCATAGTGCAGCTCATGTACTGATCGAAGAGGGTTATTGGCAGGAAGATAGATTGGACGATTCCGGTCCAACGTCATCCCATCACCTGATTCCACGTCTACAGGCGTTGCGCGAGGCTGCACGAAGCGCCAGGAGCGGACTGCCGAAAGGGCAGACAAGACTGAGGCTGGCTGATCCAAGACCCATCAAGCGGATCAAGGAGGCTTTGCTATCTGGATGGTCAAAGCATCACGGAAGTCGGGTTCGTTCAACTCCTAACAATGAAACGTTTGAGGAGGCGATTGCCTCTGCAAAGATGAATCCGCCGCTTCCTCCGTATCCGAAGGCGTTCAGTCCAAGCAAGGCGCCGAACTCCGAGTTCAGGGAGATTGCGGGCATCTGCTATGGGACGGTTGGAGGGAATGTAGATCCCCTTCGCGCGATCGAAAACTACTTGAAGCGTGATCGAGAAGTTCGCAAGGAGACGATGGCGGCACTTAGTCGTGGCCTAGACAAGGCGCGTCAGGACGACACGAAGAAGCGGCCAGGCACTTCTCGCAAGCGGGCCCTACCTCGGGGGAAAAGCCAGCAACAGTAGCTACTGGATTTTCTTGCCTCCTGTTGCTGACGGGCTGCGCCCGATGTCGATACTTCATTGTCCAAAGCCGGCCATTTGGTCCGGCAGAGGACAAAGTGATGGAAGGAAAGACGCCGAACCTGCCCGATACGGGCTTTCTGCGACTCCCGGAAGTGCTGCGCCTGTACCCGGTCCGCAAGTCCACGTGGTGGGCTGGTGTCCGCTCGGGCCGCTACCCCAAGCCGGTGAAGCTCGGTGCGCGGGCCACGGCGTGGCGCGCTGAGGACATCCGCGGCCTGATCGAGACGGTGGCCGCGCAGAGCGCACAGGTGCAGCAGTGAGCGCCCCCGTGCAGATGGTGGCGCTCTCCGGCCTCTCGGCGGCCGCGCAGGCCAAGACGCTGCCGGACATCGCCGACACGTTGCATACCCAACTCTGCAAGCTGAGCTCGGATCCGAGCCCGGAGGAAGCCGCCATCGTCGCGGCCAACTTGGGCGGGGCCCAGCGAGCGGTCCTGCGCCTGCTCGAAGCGCTCCAGCGTGAACAGGAGGTGCCCGATGGCACCGTCCTCTGAAAAACGAAACCCGGCTGGCGGGCCGGGCTTCGAAGGTGCAGTCGCTGGCAGCGAGGTGCAGGGCGATCATACCGTGGCTCGGCTCGGTTTGCTGGACTTCAAGGCTGCTGCTGCCCGGCGGGATCGGGGCATGGAATCGAGCCTGCAACATGCGAACGAAGAATTGCCCGGCTGGTCGGAATCGGCCTTTCACCTGCTAACGCAATATGCGGCGCAGAAGTCGATGGCATGGACCGCCGAGCAGTTTCGCGCCTGGTCGCATGCCCAAGGGCTGCCGTCGCCTCCCGAGGCTCGGGCCTTCGGTCCGATCGTACAGCGCGGCCTGCGTGCCGGCCTGTTCGTCCGTGTTGGGTATGCGCCCGCGGCCAGTAGCAACGGCAGCCCCAAGCCGACGTACGCACGTCCGGCGTTGCGGGTGGCGGCATGACGTACGACTTCTCGAATCTCACGAACGAGCAGGAGTGGCTGATCTGCCTGCATGGCTGGTATCTGGGAAAGATGTACCCGGATGGGCACCAGTGGCCACAGCCGTCTCCGGAAGTGGTCAGGCCGCTGCTGAAATGCGGGCTCTTGGTGGAGCGCCATGCGAAGTACGGCTCCGCCAGGGTCATCGAGTACGACGTGCCTCTCGTAGTCCATCTCGCCTACTGCGTTGCGGCAGAGGGGGCGGCGGAATGAAGGCGCCTCTCTTCACCACGCGAGCGCTGGAGATCCTCGCAGAGCGTCCTGATGGCCGTGTAGAGCTGCAGCGGCAGCGCGCCCGGGCAGAACACCAACGCCGGCACATGCGGACCGAGATCGAAACGCAGACGAGCCGTCTTGCCCACCTGGAAGAGCTGATCACCGACATCGATCGCCTGCTGAGTCCGCTCCCCCGCGGGGAGGTGTGACCATGGAACCCTCATCCACGGTGAATGCGCTTCTGGATCGCCTGGAAGGGCTGCAGCGCTCTGGAAATGGCTGGCGCGCGCGTTGCCCGGCCTGCGGTGGACGCAGCCGGAAGCTATCGATCGCAGAGCGCGACGGCAGGGTGTTGGTCCACTGCTTCGACTGCTCCGATGCCGGGGCGGTACTCGAGGCTGTCGGCCTGCGCTGGTCCGACCTGCAGCCGCCTCGCAACTGGCCCCTGACGCCTGACGAACGCAAGGCAGCCAAGCGGGCTATCCGCGATGTCGGGCTCGCAAGCGCGGTGGATGTGCTGGCGACAGAAGCCGTGATTGCCGTTCTGGCAGTACGCGAGCTGCAGTCCTGGCGGGTGCTGTCCGCAGAGGACGACCAGCGGCTGGCGCTGGCCTGCGACCGTATCGGCAAGGCTTCGGTCGTGCTGACCGGCAAGGAGCAGTGGCGACCGGACTACTTCTACCCGCCCAAGCGCCTGGTGGCGGTCAAGCGCGGTGTCGTGGACGAGCTGCGCCGGGAACTGGGCACAGCCGAGCGCGAGCTTGCGGCCGCTGAGCAAGCCCTTCTCGCGCACGAGCGCAAGGAGGCCGCGTGACAGGGACTCTTGAGCAGCAGGCCATCCAAGCCCTACAGGACGGGCGCAGAGGCGACGCCTGCGAGGACCGCGACGAGGAGTGGGCGGCCTTCTATGCCGCTGGTCGGGGTGCCCCCGCGCCACCCCGTGACACGGGCACCCAGCCGGCCAAGGCTGCCCTCCCCGAGATCCTGCGCGGCCTGATGGTCCCGTGGTCCCAGGAAGAGCTGGATGCCGCGCGCGAGCCATGGCCGCACGCCTTCCAGGAGCGGCACACGGGCCTGTTCCCGGTGGGCGAGGTCAGCATCGTGGCCGCGGCCGGGCGCGAGGGTAAGACGACCGTGGAGGTCGGCTTGGCGGTAGCCATGGTTATCGACCACAGCCTGGCCGGCATGAGCCCGCTTCCGGGGCGCTCGGTGATCGTCTACAGCGCTGAGGACGACCGCGCACAGTACGCCCGCAAGGTGGCGGCCCAGACGAGCCTGCTGGGCTCCGAACACGCCGATCAGGTCCGCCAGCGGCTGCTGGTGCCCAATCTGGACGATGCCGGCATGGTGGCCGCCCGGACGCTCGTCATGGTCCTGGAGGGCCAGCCGCTCGCCTCTGGGACGGTGGACGCCATCATCCAGGCGATCCGTCCAATGATGGACAGGACCGATCCGCCCGGCCTGCTCGTCTTCGAGACCGCCAGCACGCTGTCGGAGGCGGAGGAATCCAACCCCGGCTTCCGGGTGCTGGTCCTGGCGCTCAAGCGCATCGCGCGCGAGCTGCAGGTGGCCGTGCTGGTCAGCCACCACGTCTCCCAGGCTTCGCTGTCGGGGCTGCCGGACTTGAATGTGGCGACCACGGACATCCGCGGCGGCACGGCGCTGGTGAACAACGCCCGTCAGACCGCCATCCTGGTGAACCTCGGGAGCGATGACGACCCGTTCCCGGACAACGATGCCAGGACCGTGCTGCGCCGGCTGGTCGCTGGTGATCAGCCGGACAAGGTGACGGCCTGGATCTCGCTGGACAGCTCCAAGGGGATCACCCCGCCGCCGGTGTTCTTCCGCTGGGTCAGCACCGACTGGGGGCCGGCCGCGGTCGAGTTGGATCCGCCCTCGGCACTGGCTGACCGCTCGTGGCGCAAGGTGCTGGAGATGGTCCGAGCCGAGCGTTCCGGCATGCGCGACGCGGCCAAGGAGGAGCGCGCCAGCGCCAAGGCTTCGGAGATGGTCCAGAAGGCCATCGATGCAGTCGTACGCCTCCAGGCGCAGGGCGAGGTAACCGCGCGCCGCGTGCGGGAGGCACTGGGACGCTCGCAGGACGTCACTGCGCGAGTGCTCGCCCAAGCGGTTGCCGACGGCCATCTCGAGATCTACCAGGCCACGATTCGCGGCAAGGCCACGGATGTCTACCGATTTGGCGGGACTACCGAGGGTTGCGGAAATGGCTGAATCGATTGCAGCACAAGCGATCTGGCGGGACTGGTTTGGTGGGACTGCACTGTCCCCCCACAGCTCCGAAGGGGTAGGCGGTAGCCCTGTCGCGCTCCCTAAGGGCGCAGGGCGTCGTCTTCTCCGCTGCCGGAGGATTTGGCGGGACTGGGACTCTATAGGGGTATGGGGAAAGTCCCGTCCCGCCAAATTGGTCCGAATCCGGTCCAACCTTCCGCCTCGCGAGTGCGCGTACGCGAGTGACTCTGAAGCGTCCCGCCCGCATCGCGCACACGTCGCGCGCGCACGTATGGCTCTGGGCGCAGGCGCTCTTCCTCTGGTCACGAGGGGCCGCAAATGACAGACGGCTATCTGTCCCGGGATCGGGAGTACTTGGCGCGTCAGCAGCGAGCCCGTCGGGCGCGCATGGTTCGGATTGACTACATGCCCAGCCGTGAAGCACTGGCGGTATTCGAAGCGCGAAGGGCACGGGAGCGGCCCGGCACCGGCGCGGCGACCAATGGCGCGATCTTGGACGCAATCCTGGCCGAGTGGGCAGAGATGACCGGAATAAATTGCAAAGAAATAGAAAGACCTAAGAGTTTGGGGAACCAAGCGATTAGTCCCCAGTTCGAGGCGCTGATCATGACTTTGGGCATTGAGGGCAAGCCGAAACAACGACGCGTCGTATGCGGAGCCAAGCGCCACCGCGATGGCAAGCCATGCCAAGCACTCAGCGAGCCGGGGAAGCGTCGATGCCGATTCCACGGTGGGCGCAGTACCGGCCCCAAAACGCCGGAAGGCAAGGCCAAGTGCGCGGCGAACTTGCCCAATGGGCGGAAGCGGCTCGGATGACGTTCGAGGAATACAAGCTGCGCTACAACCTGGCCGGCTCAGTGCTGCGTGAGCCGATCATCGGCTGGTGGGCGCCGCACGATCCCGACTGTCCAGAGCTTCAGGGCGGCGGCTGCAACTGCATGCCCGATGTCTGGTTCTCAGGGTTGGCGCGGACAGTCTGCGTAACACCGTCGCTTGAAATCTTCATCTACTCGATCCACTGACTGCCAACGAAATGGCAGCCGGATCAGAGGGTTATGGGTTGAGTCAATCACTTCTAGCCGCCGTGGGGGCGAATGGATCCAAGCACTCTCAATCGATGGTCTAGCCGGCTCCTCCCTGATGCCGCTGCCACGCTGTCCTTCATGCGGGATGGCCGCGATGACATCCGGCCATCAATGTTGCTGCTCTTCCATGCTCAGGACGGCGGGCAATTTGAGCGGATTCACCTGTACGGCATGGCCTGGCTGTCCGTCTGGTGCGATTGCCATGCACGGAAAGCCCGGCGGGATGTGCTGGCGTACGCCGCGGGCGACGCTTTAGCCGTGATGTGGTGCCGGCGGGCGCCTTCGCAGATAACGGTCCGGGCGAAGCAGCTCGGGATTCGTGTGCAGAGCTATCTCGAACTACGGACCGCTGCACTGGAGATGTACCAAATGCGATTGCACGAGGCGCGCGTGCGATTCGCCTCGGGAAAGATTTACACCCGCAGATCGCCATACTGGAAGACAGGAGCCTCGCCCCCACGCGATTCCTCCCGTGCTGCGCCGGGTCATGCGCAGCAACTTGGATTCCAGTGGGCTGCCTGACAAGGCGGCAGTCGCCTTCTTCACTCCGAGGGACTGATGGTTGCTATCCGACAGGCAACACCGGCAGACATGCCAGCGATCCTGGTCATGGCCGAACGGTTCTATCGCACGACCAGCTACGCGGCCTTCGCCGACTTCGATCCGGAATCGGTCGAGGCAATCGTCACGATGATGATCGAGGCGGGCGTGATGCTGCTGGCGGTCGATGGCGACGAGCCGGTGGGCATGGTGGGCTTGCTCGTCGGCCCCTTCCTGTTCAACCGCAGCCTACAGACGGCCCACGAGGTGGTGTGGTGGGTCAACCCCGAGGCGCAGGGCGCCGGGGCAGGGAAGGCGCTGCTGGCGGCCATTGAGCCGGCGTGCGGCGTGTTCGGCGTGGCGGCGATCCAGATGATGCACATGAGCAACAGCCCGCCCCAAGCCGCGGCGATCTACGAGCGCATGGGCTATGCGCACAGCGAATCCTCTTACACGAAGGTGATCTGATATGGCACTTGCCACCGGAACCATGGCCCTGATCGCGGCGGGCGCCTCCCTGGCCGGAGGTGCGATGCAGGCCAACGCCGCCAAGAAGGCCGCCAAGTCGCAGGCCAACGCAGCTAACTCGGCCATCGGCGAGCAGCAGGCCGCACGCGAGCAGTTCCAGCAGAACATTCAGCCGTACCTGGACGTTGGCCAAGGGGCGCTTCCCCAGCTCCAGCAGTTGAACTCGGGTGACTACTCCGCGTTCATGAACTCGCCGGACTACCAGTTCACCCGCGATCAGGGCTTGCAGTCGCTGGAGCGTGGCGCGGCGGCACGCGGCGGGTTCATGGGCGGCGGTGCCGATGCCGACCGGATGCAGTTCGCGTCTGGCCTGGGTGCGCAGCAGCTTGGCGCGTACCGCGGCAACCTGATGGACACGATCCGGCTGGGCCAGAACTCGGCGGTCAGTGCCGGATCGCTGGGCCAGCAGTCAGCCAACAACATCGGCGGCCTGATGGGCAACATCGGCAACGCCCAGGCCGGGTCAGCCATCAACCAGTCCAACGCCTGGAGCAATGCGCTGGCCGGGCTGGGCTCGGCCGCGGGGCAGTACGCCGCCGCCCGGCAGTCCAGCTACCAGCCATCGGGGAACCTGTGGGCCATGCAGGCACAGGCCGGGCCGGGCAGTCCCTACAACTTCGGCAACAACGTGAGCGGCTTCGCTGGCCGCTGGGGAGTCTAAGCCATGGCAGAACTCAACTTCCCCAACATCACCGGAGCGGTGCAGCAGGGCTATGCCTTCGGCACCCAGCAGCGGCAGAACGCAGTGGCCGAGCGGCAGAGCGCGGTCCAGTTCGAGCAGGAGCAGGAGAAATACGGCGAGGAGCGCCAGGCGAAGACGCTGGTCAACATGGCAAAGATGCTGACCACGCTGCCGGCGCAGGCCCGCCCTGCGATGTACCAGAAGATGGTGCCGGTGCTGCGCAACAACATCGGGCTCAACGTGCCGGACGCCTACGACGACACCTCGGCCCAGATGATCGACCAGACTGCACAGTCGATCTTGCAGGCGTACAGCGGGGAGCAGGAGGACACCACGCCGGCCGACATTCGCAGCCTACAGATCCTCCAGGGCAACCCGGAGCTGTTGGACCTGGACCTCAGGCGTCGGCAGGCGGGCGGGATGGTGCCCAAGCTGGTGGAAACCTCGCAGGGCTACGGCTGGGGCACGCCGGGCGCTGGCATCCAGTTGGCGCCGCTGGAGGGCGTAGCGGGCCAGCAGTCGCCGCAGGCGGCCCCAGCGCCGGCCCTGTTCGCGGCTTTGGGCCAGAAGTACGGCATCCAGCCGACCAGCGTGCAGCGCTCGACTGAGCGCAACACCGATGTCGGTGGCGTGCCCAACAGCTATCACCTGAGCGGACAGGCGGCCGATTGGGTCGTGCCGCAGCAGTACAAGGCGCAGTTCATGCAGGATGCTCGCGCCAATGGCTACGAGGCCATTGACGAGGGCGACCACATTCACATCGAGCCGGCAGGTTCTCGCGGCGGCCCGGCTCAGGGCGGCGGAAGCATCGCCCAGCCACGACCGCCAGACCGCACGCCTCCGGCCGGATATCGGACAACCACGGACGGCAATCTGGAGGTGATCCCGGGCGGCCCCGCTGACAAGCCGGAGCAGTCCAAGCCCATGCCGGCGAGCATCCTGAAGATGCGGCAGGAGGCGCGTGAGGCGCTGTCCGTGTCGGAAGGGATCGACAGCGAACTTGCGCGGATCTATGACGACCTCGATGAGGGGCGCCTGGAGCTTGGCTTGATCAGGAACCAGCTTTACAAGGCGGCCAATGTCACCGGGCAGAGTACGGACGCATCCCGCCGCTACCAGGGCATGACCAGCACGTTCGAGAAGCTCCGCAACGACTCGCTGCGCCTGAACAACGGCGTGCAGACCGAGGGTGATGCCCAGCGCGCATGGAAAGAGCTTCTGGGCAATCTCAACGATACCGACAACGTCAAGGAGCAGTTGCGCCGCATCCGCCGGCTAAACGAGCGGGCCATCATGCTCCACCAGGAGAACATGGAGGCCATCGATCAGGAGTACGGGCGCGGGCAGCGCGCTGCGTCTGGCCCTCAGCCAGGCACGGTCGAGGGCGGCTATCGATTCCGCGGTGGCGATCCATCCGACCAGAACAACTGGGAGGCAATCTGATGGCTAGCCCTTGGGAGAAGTACCAGCAGCCGGCACAGGACGGGCCTTGGGCGAAGTACCGGCAAGCAGCGCCGGTGCTGCCTGATTCGCCCGGCCAGGCATCGCCGCGCGCCGACGATGGCCACCTGGTCGATGGCTGGAAGCCAGGCATTGCCCGCGACGTGATGGGCGGCGCCCGTTCGGTCATTCAAGGCGTGGGCGGCCTTGTGGGCGCACTCGGCGGGGACGCCTTCAACTACTACCTCGTGCCCGGCGACCAGCCGAGCTATCGGGATGCCGCTGCCGGCCTCGCCGACCGCATGGGCCTGCCCAAGCCGCAGACGGCGAAGGAGCGCGTCCTGGGCGACGTAGGCGAGGCGCTGACGGGTACGGCCCTGACCATGGGCGCGGGCGGTGCGCTGGCCTCTGGCGGCCGTGCAGCAGTCACTGGGGCGCCCACCGGGGCGCAGCGCGTCGGGAACCTGTTCGCGGCACAGCCGGGCTTGCAAGCGATCAGCACCGTCACAGGTGCAGGTTCGGCCGGCATCGCCCGCGAATCCGGCGCGGGACAGGGCGCGCAGGTGGCTGCTGGCTTGATTGGGGCAATCGCCCCCTCGGCCGCAAGGATCGGCATTCCTGAAGCACTAGGCGGCGCCTTGAGTCGCTCCGTTCCAGAGCAGCGCAAGGCACTAGCGCGGCAAGCGAATGAGATGGGGATTGACCTTACCCCGGCCCAGCTTAGTGACAGCAGATTCATGAAATGGGCGCAGTCGATGTTTCGAAGCGTCCCGTTTACAGGAGCGCAAGGCAGGTATCAGAGACAGGTCGGGCAGTTCAACCGGCAGCTCGCGCGTGAGATTGGCGAGGAGGCTAGGGGCATCGACAGCGAGGTATATGCCCGCGCCCGAGACAGGCAGTCGGCCTTGTTCGATGAACTGACCGACCGCAACGCGATTAAGGTTGACGATCAACTCGTCAAGAGTCTATCCAACATCGCGGAAGGGTCTCGCATGGGTGGGGACCAGATCAGGAACCAGGTCGAGTCGGCCATTGATGCGCTTTATTCGCAGGCAACCACTGGTCCCGGTGGCGTAGTCATTCCGGGACGTGCTTACCAAGCCTTCGACTCCGAGCTAAACAGCATCATCAAGAATGGTGGGCCGACTGCGTACTATTTGGGGAACGTGCAGAGCGCTGTTCGCCGGGCGATGGACAAGTCGATCACCCCGCGCGATGCGGCGGCATGGAGAGAACTGCGCCGCGAATACGGGAGCCGCAAGACGCTGACTGCGCTTGCCTCCAAATCAAATGAGACGGGCACCATCCCGCCTGCACAGGTCTTGGGGGCGGTCACGTCCACCAAAGCCGGTAAAGAGGCGATGGCGTCGGGGAGGAAGGGAAACATTGGCGATCTTGCACGTATCGGGCAGCTCCTGAAGGAGCCACCCAGCTCTGGCACTGCGGAGCGAACCTTTGTGGGGACGCTACTCGGGGCGGGGGCTTACATGGACCCGGTAACCGGAACGCTGACCGCGGCGGGATTGAACATGCTCAGCAGGGGCATGGACAGCAAGTCGCTTGCGCGCTTGATGGTGAAGGAAAACCCGGGCCTTACTCTCGAAGTTGCGGAAAGGATCATTGCCAGGTCGCTAGTCCCCTCCGCCGTTTCAGTCCCTGGAGAAGGGTAAGTCTCCGGCACCATCCGGCTTTTCGCTTGGGTGCTTTGTGTAAAAGGATATTTCGCTGCTCGACTCCCTGATCCTTTTCAACTCCGCGAGTATTTGGTCAAGGAGCCTTAGGGCGTAGAACAAGCCAACCGCAAGGAATGTGGTAGCCAGGGCAACAATGATTTCGAACTTCGACCAATCCATCGCTACTCCTTCGCCCTTCCGGGTCTCGACAAAAACCTACCACAGGAGGCCGTCGCGCTGATGCAGGCGGGCGGTACTGCCCTGCGGGACGGCCAGCAGTTCGTGACTGGCATCGTCAAAAAGGGGGCGGTGCTGACCTTGGCTACTTCCGCCGAATCGCGAGCAGGCTGAGGATCCGGAGTTGGTGGCGCGATGGACGATCTCCAGCGGCGGGCCAGGCAGTGACTGTGTGCTTGGCCAAGGCTGGGTATCACCGTTCAGGTTTCTGATAGAGTCTGGCGGACTGGGGCCTCCTTGGGGGGAGAAGTGCTGCCATCCTTCACCTTGTCCGGCGTGTTACCGCCATACCATCCTGACGTTGGCCCGACCGGCAACGGGCTTGGTCGGTCGCCTTACAGGATTACACCGGAGATTCTAGTCGCAACCTTTGCGACAAGCCCGGAGCGAAAATTGCTGCTCCGAAGCCTGTTTAAGTATCGCCAGACTTTGCGAGATCTTGGCCTGTCTGGCTACCAGTGGGTTGACGGCAGCTTCGTCGAAGACGTCGAACAGAATCAAGGGCGTCCGCCAGGCGACATTGATCTTGTCACCCATGTTGGAAGGCCAGCGGATGCGGCGGATCCCAATACATGGGATGACTTTCTCACGCAGAACTGGGGCGCACTTTTCCCGGAAGACATGGGCCTGCACTGTTTTATGCTTGATCTGATGCTCCCGCCAGATGTGGTTGTTAGTCAGTCCGTCTATTGGTTTGGTCTCTTCTCTCACCAGCGGAATACCGCGCTTTGGAAGGGAATAGTGCAGATTGACTTGGCCGTGGACGACGCGGCAGCCCTTGCGATGTTGGAGGCCGGCGATGCCAATTAAGCTACGTCGCGAAGAAGTCGCATCGGAACGGGCTGCAGTACAGCAGCTTCTTTTGCAGGCAAGAAATGTTGGCGACTCATTGGGAAAGAGGCAGTTCGAGCAGCGGCTTCGGGAGCTCGATGACGAGCTTCGGGTCTTGGGTCAGGCTAACGAAAAGACTGCATCTGCGGCATTGTTTTTCAGCGGCCCAAAGGTCATCGGCTCAAGAGGTATCGAGGCGGACTTCGCTGGCGACGCGCTGGAGAAGTTCCAGGACCTAGTCTCCAAGCGATTTGCCCGGCGTGAGGTCGGAGTTCTTGGTGCCCGCGGTCCAATTGCTGCGCGTGGCGACTCGAAGCTAATGGTCACGGGCGTCACTCGGGGTTCTTTTGGCTTCGTCCTAGAAGAGGTCAATGATCAACAGCAGATAACAGAGACCCAGTTGCATGACGTGGTCTCAGACGTAGTTGACCTGATGGCAAAGATTTCTGACCCCCAAGAAGACATCTTCCTGGAGGCCGTGGCAGAGATCGATTCCCGAATGCTCACTTCGACGAGGGCTTTTTTCAACACGTTGTCTTCCGCTCAAGCGAGTGTGAAGATCGTTGAAGGGGATCGAGAGATATCCCTAGGACGCGATGACATCCAGCGCGCCAAGGAGCGCACAGAGGGCCTAGAGGTCAGCGAACAAGACAACGTACAAATGGCCGGCCTGCTCTATGGACTGCTTCCGGCCCATCGCAGGTTTGAGTTCGTTGTGGATGGCTCAGGTGAGAACCTATCAGGCAAAGTGGCGGCTGACGCGAGTAGGGCCATGGGCGACCAACTTCTGGGAGGCTTGTTCAACCCCATTGGGAAGCGCTGGCTGGCCGAGTTTGACCTTCGGGAGGTTACACGGCCAGGCAGGCCAACTAGGCGGTTCTACACGCTGCTAAGGCTGCTCAACGAGCTGCCTTAACTGGTCGATCTTTCATGATGATGTTTCAGGTGTCTCGCCTACCGGACTCGACTGAGTTTTCAGGAATGGCCGGCTGGGATCGGTGCTATTGGCTTTCTCGGGCATACATTGAAGCCAGCATGTGCTTGTCACATGCAATGCTGGAAGAGGAGTTTTCTTCGCAGTACTCATCAAGCAGGGTGATAATTCACCTCGCCAGACATGGAATCGAATTGTTCCTGAAAGCCTCCATCCTTGCGGCGAATGGCTCTGCCGCTTTACACGGCCACAACTTGGAAAAGCTGCTGTCTCTGTACCGAGAATGCTATCCAGGTGAGTCGTTTCAATTCGATGCGCCGCCGCAATTCGCACTAGGCCGTGGAGGCGAGCTGTTTCCAGATTCGTTGGGTCACTTCCATTCAACGCTCGACCAAAGACACCGCTATCCTGAGGATCGAATTGGAACCAATTTCGCGGATCCTGAAGTTTTTGATCCTCAGGGGTTCATCGAGGCTGTGGGTAAATTGGATAAGCAGCTAAAGATCATTGAGTTTGCCCACATTAGGCCCCTGATTCGGGGTCGGACAACCGAGTCAATCCAATATTGAGTTAGGGGCGCTTACTTCTGCCGGGCTCCGTGGCGCCTGTGCATCTGGTCCCCATCCTCGGCACTACGTATGTTGCCCAATGAGGCGTCTGCGCATTCAGCAGCACCGCGTCCCGGGCCATGGCAGCGATGACCGCCGCGTCTGGTCGGAGTTACAGGTCGGCTGGCTTGCTCATCGTCAGATCAACGTGCCCACGTCTGGTGAGTGGCCTCATCGAACCAGACTTCGATGTCTTCCTTTGGTCCCATGACTGACCGGAAGCAAGTGGCCTCGGGCCGGTTCTGTTCCAGCCAGTTATAGAAATCGGAGAAGTGGAGCAACTGGTCATTCGTTTGGGCGTTCGCGGGAAGGGAGCGCCAACTTGCGAACAGGGCGGGGAATGCTTTGCGAGCCTCAGCCTTGGTCATCTTCATGGCTCAAGCTCCGGTCTCGCCTTGCCGCAGTTGTAGCAGCGACGGAAGTCGGGGAGCTGGCGCCCGAAGTACACCCGCCCCGGCTGGGCGAATCCTGTGGGACCAGAGCACGTCCGGCAGACGGGGCCATCGCCCGCCTCCCATCGCTTCAGGCGATAGATGAACAGCCCCAGCCAGGCGACAGCGGCACCCCATGCCGCGGTGAAGATCCAGTCCGCCGCCTGGCCGAATGCCTCTGCGCCCCCAAGCGCTCCCATTCGCCCAATCAGGATGGCGAAGGTGGTTCCGCCCACCATGAGCAGCAGCGCAGGCCACAGCCCCCGAATCATGATCCAGCCCCAGCGCATAGCCTCCTCCTTGGGCTCCTCGACCCAGAGCATCTCCTCTCCTGGTCGCATGGGGCGAGACCGGGAGGGCAGGGGCGGGGGGTATGGCGACGGGCGGGCGCAGGCTGGGGCAGGTCACCGTCGCCCAGTACGAGCCTTAGCGCCCCGACCGCCTACCTGAGGGCGTTTCAAATTGGGACATCGTCACGGCCGGCCCCAGCTCTCGGCCGAGGAGTTCGAACGGGACCCGGACCGGGGACGAGGTTGTGTTCCCCTAGCGCCTGCGTCGGGGTGCCCCCCATTCAGGTTTGACCTATTCGGGGCAGATCCCCGGCCCCCCGCCTTCTGCGCATTTCGGAGTTTTGGCGGGCTTCGGGCCGATTTCCCGGGGGATGTCATTCCGGTTCACAGAACGTAAGGGCTTCAGGTAGACATGGGATTAAGTTATTGATTTAATTACCGTTATACGGTAACGGTCATGTTAACATCGTTGCGCACAATACCGGTTGTCGGCAGCCTGAACCGGATGGCCGGATTGCACTTGCAAAAGCCGTTGTCAACACATACAACAGGTGTCGCAAGCAACGCGACGCCATTCCAGCAGCCCAAATTCTGAACGAATTTTTGATGCTGAAAGGAACCAAGGGGTTCCGTACGGTGTCAAACGGACAAGTGGAGAACTCGTCTTCACCAAGGATTCCGCGGTGCTGTCGCTATGGTGAACAGGCAAGACAGGAATGGCGCCGGGTGATCGGCCTTTATTGCTGGCTACCAGCCGCGTCTGCCATAATGTGCGGCTAACCGCAATAGGGCTGTACCACTAGGGGAGTTTCAGGGCAATGAACGCGATGGTGAACGACATGAGCGCAAACGAAAAGCTGAAGGGCCTCCAGGCCGAGCTGGCCGAGCGTGGCGTCGTGGACGTGAAGTTCTTCTTTAGTAAAGAGGGTGCTTCGCCGACCAAGGTGGCTTCGGACGTGACCAACGTTCTCGAGGCCATGCTGCAAAATCGGACGCGCCCTTTTGATGGCGTGGGCGACTCTGTTCGCGGCCGCTGATTTCTAATATAAGGTTGGACGATTGGGGCACCTGAGGGTGCCCTTTCGTTTATAGGGGTAGGGGCAAAAGCAATGCTTTTTGAGGAAGAAGACATCACCGCGTGCCTGGATAAGGCTTGCGACATCCGCGAGCTGTATGAGCTGTACGTGCTCCACGGAAAGACCTACCCCAAGTCAGTCGACGACCTGCTCTGGATCTGCCAGGAGTACCTGAAGAAGCAGATCCTGATTGAGTACGTGGATCTCCCGGCCGAAGGCAGCTCAATCCATGCTTCCTATTGGGCGATGGCAGAGGGGTCTTACCGAATCGGCGTTCTCTTGGGGCTGTCTGAGGATCAGCTTCGCTTCGTGCTGTGCAAGGAGCTGTTCCATGTGATCTTCGACGAAGCGCGGCGCCGAAGCCTCGCGCTGAGCGAGCACGTGGAGGAATACACCTCGACCTTCCAGCTCGATGATGGCCAGCCGAACTGCGCTGCGGCGTGGGAAACCTTGGCAGAAATCGCTGCCCTAGAGTTCCTCTTCCCGTATGAGTATCGTAGGGCGGCCGCCCAGGGTGACGGCGCGGTCAACTACGCTCGGCTGGCGACCATGTATGGACTTCCGCGCTACTTCGTTGAAGTGGGCTGCGGTGAAGGCAACTTGGACTACATCGGCAAGCGGATCAGGGCTGCTGCCCACTGCTGAATCGAAGTTCGCTTAATTCACTGCTCGGTGCAGCGATTCCGGCCGCAACTGGGTGTAGCGCTTAAGCTCGTTCCCAAGGGTTGCGCTGGGGCGACTCTTACAACTGAGTCAGGCACCCTTGCACCGCTGCCATCCTCCTTCGGCGGCCGACACCTGCTCCCAGCCATTGGCCAGCCGCTTGAACGCCTGGCCGCCTACGCAGGCGTAACCAAGCTGGGAGGCTTCCGGGGAGCCGAGCGCCGGCAGCGCCACCACGCTCTTGGACGCTCCGGGCCGGCCCTGGCGCCGGGCCTCGTTCTGCAGGGTCATGTGCTCGATCCCCTCGCAGAACCCGACCATGCCCGGGTGGGGGTGCCCGCGGTACTGATCGCAGTTGAACGGGGTGGTGTCCCTGGCCATGGAGTTGTAGGGCTGGGCCGGCCGGTACGCGGGCTTGGCGGGCGTCGGCTTGGGGCCCTGCGCCCGGATGGTCTGGCCATGGGCCGCGAGCGAGAAGGCCGCCAGAGCGGCCAGAAGCGTCAATCGAAGCATGGTGTTCCCCCTGGCCGGCAGGATAACCGACGGGATCAGCCGGCGGTCCAGCGGGCTGAGTCAGGGGGCATTTCTGGGGGCACAGGAAGCGACGCTCCCGGCGTATCCATTGTCCTGCAAGGCTCTGCGGCCGTTATTGGAATCGGATAAGCCCAGGCCGGTCTGCGCCAATATCCGTTCCGCTCTTCTTTGCATTTCCTCTGGAACTCGTGGACCGCGGTCAGCGGTGCCCATGCAGCGGCTCGCCCTTGACCAGGCACACGCCTAGCAGGGTCGCGGAGAGGGTGCCGGCGGCCATCAGGAACAGCCCGAAACGGGCCGGCAGCAGGACGACGCCCGCGGCGATCAGAAGGACCACGTAAAGCCCGATGGCGGTCCAGCCCTGCCAGGAAGCAGGCGCGTCCCAGCCGATGCCGACGGCCGGATCCTTGGCGTGGAACCAGTAGCGTTTCGGGTCGGTCGCCATGCTTCGCTCTGCCGGCCATGCGGAGTCGATAGTCTCGTGCAGGTCCGGGAAGACGATCAAGCCGGATACGGCCGAGCGGAGGCCGACGGCGGTGTGCGGGTCAGGCGTAGCTCGCCACCAGCTCCATTTCCCCGGTCGCGTTCTCGGCTTCGATCGACGTGGGGATGAAGCGCAGCCCGGCCCGGGAGTCGGCGATGACGCGCGCGATCTGCAGCGCCTGTTCCCGTTCCAGGAACCAGAACGACGGTTTGCCGTTGTCGATCAGTCGCCAGCCGCCGTGGGAACCGACGACCTGCAGGGTGGACGCAGGGCTCACGATTGCGCTCCCGAGGGGAGGGGAGGGACCCCGGCCCAGCTTCCAGCCGGTGGCCTTGTCCTTAGCAGAGCGGTATCCATGTCCAACGCATGCCCTCTGCCGGGGTGCAGCCAGAATGCCAAGTCGTTCACATCCCCGCAGTCGGGAAACAGCTCCGTGCCGTGTAGGAAAATTCTGACAACGCGGCCAGGCGCCTCAGGCCGACCGCGCCGCGCGCATCACCGGCCGGGCACCCCACAGTGCATAGAACAGCACGTACAGCTCGCAGGCGGCGGTCAGCAGGAACGACAGCTGCAACCCGTGGCGATCCGCCAGCCAGCCCTGCACCACCACCAGC